>Ga0153999_1000061_pt1 | contig 62785 bp, 51 predicted proteins | sample TSNC083MetaG_FD_104675 | JGI IMG/M metagenome (GOLD analysis project Ga0153999, IMG submission 104675) | Attine ant fungus gardens microbial communities from North Carolina, USA - TSNC083 MetaG | ecosystem: Host-associated > Fungi > Mycelium > Unclassified | place: USA: North Carolina, Lumber...
ACCCTGTTGACCGCCAAGGAAGACTTCCGCCTGATCCTGGCCGGCGGCGAAGTGCGCACCCGCGACGGCGGCATCATGGGCGAAGCCACCCTGGACTTCATCTCTCAATTCCGTCTCGATTACGGCATTCTCGGCATCAGCGGCATCGATATGGACGGCTCGCTGCTCGAATTCGACTATCACGAAGTGCGCACCAAACGCGCGATTATCGAAAATTCCCGCTGTGTGATGCTGGTGACCGACCACTCCAAATTCGGCCGCAACGCCATGGTCAACCTGGGCAACATGAATCTGATCGACTACCTGTTTACCGATCAGTTACCGCCGCCGAGCGTGATGAAAATCATCGAACAGTACGACGTGCAGCTGGAACTGTGCTGATCCGCTGTTAACCTGCGGGGCGCGCCGCCGCCCCGTTTCCTGCCCGTGCCCCCCTTATCGACAGCCGTTTGCGCGCTCGCGCCATATCCATATCATTTATGTGACTATCATCACCAAACTGTTACCTCTATCACGCCTAAATGTTTTTGTTTGGTTAAGTCTTGGCTTGCCTGTTGGTTTTTGATTACAATCATGAGCGAAAACGAACATGAAAGAGCTATTTCGAACATCTGGAGGAAGATGACGTGGAAACCAAAGACTTGATCGTTATCGGTGGCGGCATCAACGGTGCCGGCATCGCGGCGGATGCTGCCGGGCGCGGGCTGTCGGTACTGCTACTGGAAGCGCAAGACTTGGCCTGTGCTACGTCTTCCGCCAGTTCCAAACTGATCCACGGTGGCCTGCGCTACCTGGAACACTACGAATTTCGTCTGGTGAGCGAAGCGCTGGCCGAGCGTGAAGTGCTGCTGAAGCTGGCGCCACACATCGCGTTCCCGATGCGTTTCCGCCTGCCGCACCAGCCGCACCTGCGTCCGGCCTGGATGATCCGTATCGGCCTGTTCCTGTACGATCACCTGGGCAAACGCACCAGCCTGCCGGGCAGCAAGGGTTTGCGCTTTGGACCAGAGTCGGTGCTTAAGCCTGAACTGAAGCGCGGTTTCGAATATTCCGACTGCTGGGTTGACGATGCTCGCCTGGTCGTGCTGAACGCGCAGGAAGTGGAAAAACGCGGCGGCGAAGTGCGCACCCGCACCAAAGTGACCCGCGCATGGCGTGAAAACGGCCTGTGGATGGTGGAAGCGGTCGATATCGACAGCGGCAAAACCTTCACCTGGCGCGCCAAAGGCCTGGTGAACGCCACCGGCCCGTGGGTGAAAAACTTCTTCGACGACGGCCTGAAGCTGAAATCGCCTTACGGCATCCGTCTGATCAAAGGCAGCCACATCGTGGTGCCGCGCGTGCACGATCAGCCGCAGTCTTACATTCTGCAGAACGAAGACCACCGCATCGTGTTCGTGATCCCGTGGAATGACGAGTTCTCCATCATCGGCACCACCGACGTGGAGTACAAAGGCGATCCGAAAGACGTGAAGATCGACGAGAACGAAATCGCTTATCTGCTGAAAGTGTACAACGATCACTTCAAGAAGCAGCTGGGCCGCGACGACATCGTCTGGACTTATTCCGGCGTGCGTCCGCTGTGCGACGACGAATCCGATTCACCGCAGGCGATCACCCGCGATTACACGCTGGACGTGCACGACGAACAAGGCAAGGCGCCGCTGCTGTCGGTCTTCGGCGGCAAGCTGACCACCTACCGCAAGCTGGCCGAGCATGCGATGGAAAAACTGGCCCACTACTACCCAGGCTGCGGCCCGGCGTGGACCAAAAACGCCACGCTGCCGGGCGGTGACATCGAAGGCGACCGCGACAGCTACGCGGCCAAACTGCGCCGTGCGCACGGCTGGCTGCCGGAAGCCCTGGCGCGCCGCTATGCCCGCACCTACGGCAGCCAGAGCGAGCTGATCCTGGCCGGCGCCAACGGCCTCGCCGATCTGGGCGAAGATTTCGGCCACGGTCTGTATGAAGCCGAGCTGCGCTACCTGACCGAGAAAGAGTGGGTCGTAGAGCTGGCCGACGCCATCTGGCGCCGCACCAAGCTGGGTATGTGGCTGGACGAAGCGCAGCAGGCGCGAGTGAAAGCCTGGCTGGCAGAACACGCGAAAACGAAAGCGCTGTCTCTGGCTTCCTGAGCCGCAGCGTAACGAAAAAGGGCCGGTTATCCGGCCCTTTTCTTTGCTTTTCCCCGCACGTTTACAGCTTCACCGGCTTAATGTGCCAGATTTCATCCGCGTATTCCTGAATGGTGCGATCGGATGAGAAGTAGCCCATGTTGGCGATATTCAGCACCGCGCGCCGCGTCCATTCGTCCTGATTGAGATAGACCTCGTCCACCTTATCCTGCGTGTCCACATAGCTGCGGTAATCCGCCAACAGCTGATAGTGGTCGCCGAGGTTGACCAGCGAGTCGAACAAATTGCCATAGCGTTTCGGCTCTTCCGGGCTGAATACGCCGGTGGCGATCTGCGTCAGCGCCTGATGCAACTCTGGGTCTTGCTCATAGTACTGGCGCGGGTTATAACCGTTGCGGCGCAGCTCCTCGACCTGCTCGGCGGTATTGCCGAAGATAAAGATGTTCTCCTCCCCCACGTGCTCGCGCATCTCGACGTTGGCGCCGTCCAGCGTGCCGATGGTCAGCGCGCCGTTCAGCGCGAACTTCATATTGCTGGTGCCCGAGGCCTCGGTGCCCGCCAGCGAGATCTGCTCCGACAGATCCGCCGCCGGGATAATGATCTGCGCCAGGCTGACGCCGTAGTTCGGAATGAACACCACCTTCAGCTGGGTATGCACACGCGGATCATTGTTGATCACTTTGGCCACGTCGTTGATCAAGCGAATGATCTGCTTGGCGGCATAGTAGGCCGAGGCCGCCTTGCCGGCGAAGATCACCACCCGCGGCACGCGCTCGATCTCCGGATCGTCCAGCAAACGGTTATACAGCGTGATGACGTGCAGCACGTTGAGCAGCTGCCGTTTGTACTCGTGGATGCGCTTGATCTGCACGTCGAACAACGCGTCCGGGTTGACCACCACGTTGAGCGTTTTAGCGATGTACAACGCCAGCCGCTCCTTGTTCTGCCGCTTGGCGCGCTGTACCGCCTGCAGGAAGCTCGGGTAATCGATATTGGCCTGGATCTCGCTCAGCTGGCTGAGATCGGTGCGCCAGGTTTGGCCGATGCAGTCGTCCAGCACCGCCGCCAGCGGCGGGTTGGCCAACGCCAACCAACGACGCGGCGTCACTCCATTGGTTTTGTTGCAGAAACGATTGGGGAACAGCCGGGCGAAGTCGGCAAACAGCGACTGCACCATCAGTTCGGAATGCAGGGCGGAAACGCCGTTGACCTTGTGGCTGGCCACCACCGCCAGCCACGCCATGCGCACCCGGCGGCCGTTGGTTTCGTCGATAATCGAGACCCGCGCCAGCAGGTCGTTGTCGCCCGGCGCCACTTCCTGCACCATCTTGAGGAAGTGATCGTTGATTTCGAAAATCAGCTGCAAATGGCGCGGCAAGATGCGGCCTATCATGTCCAGCGGCCAGGTTTCCAGCGCCTCGCTCATCAGCGTGTGGTTGGTGTAAGAGAACACCTGCTCCACCACTTCCCAGGCATCGAGCCACTTGAATTTGTGCTCGTCGATCAGCCGGTGCATCAGTTCGGGAATCGACAGCACCGGGTGAGTGTCATTGAGGTGAATGGCGATCTTGTCCGCCAGGTTGTCGAAGGTTTTGTGCATCAGCCAATGGCGGTTGAGGATGTCCTGCACCGTGGCCGACACCAGGAAATACTCCTGCCGCAGCCGCAGCTCGCGCCCGGAGGAGGTCGAGTCGTCCGGATACAACACGCGCGACACGTTCTCCGAGTGGTTTTTATCCTCCACCGCGGCGAAGTAATCGCCCTGGTTGAACTTACCGAGGTTGATCTCATTACTGGCCTGCGCGCCCCACAACCGCAGGGTGTTGGTGGCGTCGGTGTCGAAGCCAGGGATCACCTGATCGTAGGCGATGGCCACGACCTCTTCGGTCTCCAGCCAGCGCGCCTTGGCACCCTCCTGCTGCACGCGGCCGCCGAAGCGCACCTTGTAGCGGGTGTTATGGCGCGGAAACTCCCACGGATTGCCGTACTCCAGCCAGTAGTCCGGCGACTCCATCTGTTGGCCGTTGACGATGTTCTGCTTGAACATGCCGTATTCATAGCGAATACCGTAGCCGCGCCCCGGCAGCGCCAGCGTGGCCAGCGAGTCGAGGAAGCAGGCCGCCAGCCGGCCCAGACCGCCGTTGCCGAGGCCGGGGTCGTTCTCCTCCTCCAGCAGCTCCGCCAGGTTCAGCCCCATCTCGTTGAGCGCGTTGTCGATATCCTGATAGATGCCCATCGACAGCAGCGCGTTCGACAGGGTGCGGCCGATCAGGAACTCCATCGACAGGTAATACACCTGCCGCACGTCCTGCGACAGCTGGGCGCGGTTGGAGCGCAGCCAGCGCTCCACCATGCGATCGCGCACCGCGAACAGCACGGCGTTCAGCCAATCGTGCCGGTTGGCGATGGCCGGATCCTTGCCGACGATAAACATCAGCTTATAGGCGATGGAGTGTTTCAGCGCTTCCACACTGACCGTAGGTGAGGTGTAACTAAACGGTGAAGTCATGGCTTTTTAATCCCTTGTAGGGAGCCCCGCCATTCGCCGCGGAATAGCGGGCTCCGCTGAACATGGACGCGGTACGCCGCGCCCCGACAATCTACCCTTACGGCTGCCCGCCGTGCGTCAACCCGAGACGCGAAACGCGGGCTACAAACGTTGATAAAGCGATAAATACTCTTTCGCCGCCACCGGCCAGCCGAAGTCCACGCTCATAGCGTGACGCTGAACGTGGCGCCAGTGTTTCGGCCGGCTCCACAGCACCATGGCGCGGCGGATGGCGTTGCCCAGCGCAACGGCGTCGCAATCGTCGAACACGAATCCGCTGGCGGTGCCGTCGGCCAGGTTCTCCAGCGCGCAGTCCACCACCGTGTCCGCCAGCCCGCCGGTGCGGCGCACCAGCGGCAGCGTGCCGTACTTCAGGCCGTAGAGCTGCGTCAGGCCGCAGGGCTCGAAGCGGCTCGGCACCAGAATCACGTCGGCGCCGCCGATGATGCGGTGGGAGAAGGATTCGTGGTAACCGATCTGCACGCCAACCTGCTCGGGATAATCGGCGGCGGCGGCCAGAAACGCCTGTTGCAGCACCGCGTCGCCGGCGCCCAGCAGCGCCAGCTGCCCGCCCTGCGCCAGCAGTTCAGGCAACGCCTGCAGCACCAGATCCAGGCCTTTTTGGCTGGTCAACCGGCTCACCACCGCGAACACCGGCAGCGATTCGTCCACCTTCAGCCCCATGGCCTTTTGCAGATGCAGCTTGTTTTTGACCTTGCTTTTCAGATCGTCGGCGTCGTAGCGGGTACTCAGCCGCGGGTCGTGGGCCGGATCCCAAATCTTGTCGTCCACCCCGTTGAGGATGCCGCTCAGCCTCCCCTGCCGCTGCCGTTCCTGCAGCAGCCCCTCCATGCCGTAGCCGAACTCCGGCCGGGTGATCTCGCGCGCATAGGTCGGGCTGACGGCGGTCACATGGTCGGCATAAAACAGCCCGGCCTTGAGGAACGACATCTGGCCGTAGAACTCCAGGCCGTAGACATCGTAAAACGACGCCGGCAGCCACAGCTCGGTCACGTGATGGCCGGAGAACAGCCCCTGATAGGCCAGGTTGTGTACGGTGAACACCGAACGCGCCGGGTGGCCGTTGGCGGCCAGATAGGCGCAGCTCAGGCCGGCGTGCCAGTCGTGGGCGTGCACCAGCTGCGGGCGCCAGTAGCGATCCAGCCCCTTGGCCAGCTCGCAGGCCATCCAGCCCAACAGCGCAAAGCGTCGGTGATTGTCGGGGTAGGCGTACATGGATTGGTCGTGGTACGGGCTGCCCGGCCGGTCATACAGCCAGGGCGCATCGATCAGGTAAATGCCCACGCCATGATAGGTGCCGTAACGCAGGCCCACCCGGCCGGCGAACGAATCGATTTCCGCCACCAGCACGGTGTCCGGAATGCCGTTGCGTACGTCAGGGAAAGCGGGTAAGAGCACCCGAACATCGGCGCCTTCGGCGATTTGCGCCGCCGGCAGTGCGCCAACCACGTCTGCGAGTCCGCCCGTTTTCAGCAGGGGGAACATTTCAGAACATACGTGTAAGACCTGCATTATCACTCCTGAAAGTCGGCCGAAGGCCTCTGGATAAGAAATAAAGCAGGCTTGCCGCTGTTATGTTTGCCGCGTTGCGCAAGCCATCGAACCGTTCATCAGGCGGCAGGCTATCGTTCTGCCGCCCACGTTAACTCACAATTTTGACAACATTTCGCGCGTCACCAGCACGATGCCGCCTTCCGAGCGATAAAAACGCTTGCTGTCTTCATCGGCGTTTTCCCCGATCACCATGCCCTCCGGAATGTGGCAGGCGCGGTCGATGATGCAGCGCCGCAGGCGGCAGGAACGGCCGACGTTCACGTCCGGCAACAATACGGTAGAGTCGATGGTGCAAAACGAGTTCACTCGCACGCGCGGGAACAGCACCGAATGCACCACCACCGAGCCCGAGACGATACAGCCGCCGGACACCAGCGAGTTCATGGTCATGCCGTGGCTGCCGGAGCGATCCTGCACGAACTTGGCCGGCGGCAGCGGCTCCATGTGGGTGCGGATCGGCCAGGCGCGGTCGTACATGTCCAGCTCCGGCGTTACCGACGCCAGATCGAGGTTGGCGCGCCAGTAGGCGTCCAGCGTGCCCACGTCGCGCCAGTACGGCGGCAGGTCGGGGTTGGACGTCACGCAGGACAAGGTAAACGGATGCGCCCACGCCGCCTGCTGCGCGGTGATTTTCGGGATCAGATCCTTGCCGAAGTCGTGGCTGGAGCCAGGGGTCGACATATCCTCTTCCAATAGCTGGAACAGGTAGGCGGCATTGAAAATATAGATGCCCATGCTGGCCAGCGAAATATCCGGGTTGCCCGGCATCGCCGGCGGATCGGCGGGTTTTTCCAGAAACTCGATGATGCGGTCGCTTTCATCCACCTTCATCACGCCGAATTCACCGGCCTCGCTGCGCGGTACCGGCAGGCAGGCCACGGTGCACTGAGCGCCCTTCTCGACGTGGTCGATCAACATGCGCGAGTAATCCATCTTGTAGATATGGTCACCCGCCAGGATCACCACGTATTCGGCCTCATAGCGGCGGATGATATCCAGGTTCTGGTACACCGCATCGGCGGTGCCTTTGTACCAATGTTCGGTGCTGAGTCGCTGCTGGGCCGGCAACAGGTCGACGAACTCGTTCATTTCCTCGTTGAGAAACGACCAGCCGCGCTGGATGTGCTGCACCAGCGTGTGCGACTGGTATTGGGTGATCACGCCGATGCGGCGGATGCCGGAATTCAGGCAGTTCGACAGGGCGAAATCGATGATGCGGAACTTGCCGCCAAAGTGGACGGCGGGCTTGGCGCGGGTGGAGGTCAAATCTTTCAGGCGCGAGCCGCGGCCGCCGGCCAGGATCAGCGCTACGGATTTAATCGGCAGCTGGCGCGCCAACATCAGGGGGTCTTTATTTTCAAACCTAACCATAGCGGACTCCTTTTATTATTTCCGTACCAGTACGCAAAGCGAGCGCGCGGCCTGGTGCCAGGCGGGCAATACCGCCCGTGAGTCTTCCTGAGTGAACGGGGCGACAACCTGCCAATCGCCTTCCGGCAACCTCATCTCCACCGCTTGCGGCGTGGCGTTGACCAGCAGCAGCCAGCGCTGCGACAGCAGGATCTGCATGCGCAGCTCGCCCTGTTCCCACTGCTGCGCGTCGAGCGCCTGCCCTTGCGCGTTCAGCCACTGCACGCTGCCGTCGTCCTGCTGCCACCAGCGGTCCTGTTGCAACGCGGGGATCTGGCGGCGCAGCGCGATCAGCGCCGCGACGTAATCGGTCAGCGCGTCGTCCGCCGTGGCCCAGTCGAGCCAGGTGGTGGCGTTGTCCTGACAATAGGCGTTGTTGTTCCCCTGCTGGCTGTGTCCCTGTTCATCGCCGGCCAGCAGCATCGGCGTTCCCTGGGACAGCAACAGCGTAGCGAGCATCGCCCGCTGGCTGGCCCTGCGGCGTTGCACAATGGCGTCGTCGGCGACCAGGCCTTCCACGCCGTGGTTGTTGCTGAAATTGCGATCGCTGCCGTCGCGGTTGCCTTCGCCGTTCGGCTGATTGTGTTTCTCGTTGAAGCTGACCACGTCCTGCAGGGTAAAACCGTCATGAGCAGTCAGCATGTTGACGGTGGCGTAAGGCGCCCGCCCGCGCTGGTTGTACACATCGCTGGAGGCGGCAAAACGCCGGGCGAACTGGCCGAGCGACACGCCGCTCTGCAGCCAGAAACGGCGCATGTCGTCGCGATAATGGTCGTTCCATTCGGCGAAGCGGCCGGGGAACGCCCCCACCTGATAGCCGCCGGGGCCAACGTCCCAGGGTTCGGCGATCAGCTTGCAGCGCGACAGCACATCGTCCGCCAGCATCGCCTGGAACAGCGGCGCATCACGATCGAACCCCGGCGTGCGGCCGAGCACGCTGCCCAGATCGAAACGGAAGCCGTCGACGTGGCACTCCCGCACCCAAAAACGCAGGCAATCCATCACCCAAGCCACGCTCTGCGGCTGATCCAATCGCAGGGTGTTGCCGCAGCCGGTGTCGTTGACGTAGTCCCCTTCGGGCGTCAGCCAGTAGTAGCTCAGGTTATCGATGCCGCTCAGCGACAGCATCGGTCCGTCCCTGTCCAGCTCGGCGCTGTGGTTAAACACCACGTCGAGGATCACCTCGATGCCGGCTTGGTGCAGCGCCTTGACCGCATCGCGAAATTCGTTCAGCGGCGTGCCCTCGGTGCTCAGGCTGGCGTAGCGGTTGTCCGGCGCATAGGGCGCCAGCACGTTATAGCCCCAGTAGTTGATCAGCCCCAGCCGCTGCAGGCGCGGTTCGGAGGTATGTTGCTGCACCGGCAGCAGTTCCAGCGCGGTGATGCCGAGGCGTTTGAAGTGGGCGATCATCGCCGGGTGCCCCAATGCGGCGAAGCTGCCGCGCAGCGCCGGCGGGATCTTCGGGTGCAGCAGCGTCAGGCCGCGCACGTGCGCTTCGTAAATCACCGTCTGCCCCCAGGGCGTGGCAGGCGGGCGATCGTCCTGCCAGTCGTACCGTTCGTCCACCACCACACATTTCGGCATCAGCTCGGCGCTGTCGTGCGGGTCCGGCTGCTCGTAACCGCCGTGCAGATGCGGGTGGTCCCCCACCGGCCCTTCCACCGCGCGCGCGGCCGGATCGAGCGCCAGCTTGTTGGGGTTGAAACGCTGCCCGTTCGCCGGGTCGAACGGGCCGTAGACCCGGTAACCGTAACGTTGTCCCGGCTTACCGCCCGGCAAATAGCCATGCCAGATATCGCCGCTGCGCGCCGGCAGCGGCAGGCGCACCTCACGCTGCTGGCCGTCGAACAGGCACAGCTCCACCCGCTCGGCGTGCGCCGAGTACAGGGTAAAGTTGATGCCTTCGCCGTCGTAATGCGCGCCCAGCGGCGCGGCGAGGCCGGCTGTCAGCTCCGTCATGACGCCTCCCGCAGCAAATAAATGGTCGCCAGCGGCGGCAGCGTCACGCAGATGGAAAAGTCGCGGCCGTGGCTGCCGACCGCTTCGGAAGAGACCTGCCCCTGATTGCCGGCGTTGCTGCCGTGATAGTGGTGCGAATCGGTATTGAGGATCTCGCGGTAGTCGCCGGCGCGCGAGAGGCCGATGCGGTAGCGGTAGCGCGGCACCGGGGTAAAGTTGCTGATGGCGATCAGCTCATTGCCCTGCGAATCGTAGCGCGCGAAAGCGAACACCGAGTTGTCGTGATCGTCGACCACCAGCCACTCGAAGCCATCCGGGCGATAGTCCCGCTCGTACAGCGGCGCCTGCTGCCGGTAGCAATGGTTCAGATCGCGCACCAGCCGCTGCACGCCGTTGTGCCAATTATCCAACCCCTCCAGCAAATGCCAGTCGAGGCTGGTATCGAAATTCCACTCGCGCCCCTGCGCGAACTCGCAGCCCATAAACAGCAGCTTTTTGCCCGGATGCGCCCACATAAACCCGTAATAGGCGCGCAGGTTGGCGAACTTTTGCCAGGCGTCGCCCGGCATGCGGTCGAGGACCGATTTTTTGCCGTGCACCACTTCATCGTGCGAGATAGGCAACACGAAGTTCTCGGTATAGGCATACAGCATGCCGAAGGTCATCTGGTTGTGGTGATACTTGCGGTGCACCGGATCGCACTTCATGTAATTGAGCGTGTCGTGCATCCAGCCGAGGTTCCATTTGTAGTGGAACCCAAGACCGTTGGCGTCCGGCGGCAGGGTGACGCCAGGGTAGTCGGTGGACTCCTCCGCCAACGTCACCGCGCCCGGCTGCGCCTGGCCAATAGTCTGGTTGGTATAACGCAGGAAGGCGATCGCCTCCAGGTTCTCGTTGCCGCCGTAGTAATTCGGCACCCACTCGCCGTCGGCGCGGCTGTAGTCGCGATAGATCATCGACGCCACCGCATCGACCCGCAGCGCATCGATACCGAAACGCTCCAGCCAATACAGCGCGTTGCCCGCCAGGTAGTTGCGCACCTCGTGACGGCCGTAGTTGTAGATCAGCGTATTCCAGTCCTGGTGATAGCCCTCGCGCGGATCGGCGTATTCGTACAGCGCGGTGCCGTCGAAATTCGCCAGGCCGTAGGCGTCGCTCGGGAAGTGCCCCGGCACCCAGTCGAGGATCACGTTGATGCCCGCCTCATGCGCCGCCGCCACGAACGCCCTGAAATCGGCCGGCGTGCCGAAGCGCCGGGTCGGCGCATACAGCCCCAGCGGCTGATAGCCCCAACTGCCGTCGAACGGGTGCTCGTTGATCGGCAGCAGCTCGATATGGGTGAATCCCATGTCCTTCACATAGTCGATAAGCTGCACCGCCAGCTCGCCGTAGCTGAGCCAGAAGTGGTTGTCGGTGTGGCGACGCCACGAGCCGAGATGCACCTCGTAGATGGCGATCGGCTGGTCAAAATCGTTGGCACGGCAGCGCGCCTGCGTCGACGGCACTCTCTCAGGCAGCGGCGCCACCAGCGAGGCGGTGTCCGGGCGCATCTGCGCCTCGAAGGCGTAAGGATCGGCTTTCAGCTGGGTATTACCGTAGCAATCGACGATTTCATATTTATACAGCTGGCCGGCCCGCACACCGGGCAGGAACAGCTCCCAGATGCCGTTTTCACGCCGCAGACGCATCGGATGGCGGCGGCCGTCCCAGAAGTTGAACTCCCCCACCACCGAGACGCGCTGGGCATTGGGCGCCCAGACGGCAAAACTGACGCCGTCGACGTCATCCAGCGTGGCGAGGTGGGCACCCAGGCGTTCATAGGGGCGCAGGTGCGTGCCCTCGGCCAGCAGCCAGCTGTCGATATCCTGCAGCAGCGGGCCAAACCGGTAGGGATCGTCAACGATCTGTTGATGATCGCGCCAGCTGACCTGCAGCTGATAGCGGAAAGGATTTTTTCGCCGCGGCACCACGGCGCTGAAGAAACCGCGCGGATCGTCGCAGTTCAGCTGAACCAGCCGCCGGCCGGTTTGCTGTTCTACCAGCCAGACTGCGCCGGCGTCCGGCAACAGCGCACGCACCTGCAGGCCGTTATCGGTCGCATGCATACCAAGCAGAGCAAAGGGATCGGCGTAATGGCCGGAGATGATCTGATCAATCACGTCACGATCGGGAAGTACAGGCATAGTCTTCTTCCTTAGATTAACAGCATGATCTAAGCACGGCTTGTTGGTTATTCCTTGGCCGTTTTGGTCATCATGCAATGCATTCGGACTCTAAAGCGTGATTGCGGTCGGTTATTGACCAATCTTTACTCTGCCGACCTGAATTTCGCTCTTTATGCTTATTTTTTGAAATATTTCAGTCATGGTGAAAAATTGTCCACCCATGCGTTAAGCATAGCCAATGTCTGTTAAAAACTGCTCAGCATTGCTCAGGAAAATTCTTCATTAAGAAAACTGCCAGCCCGGCGGCGTCTGAATGCGGCGGCCGACGAGGGGATATGCGGGGTACAGCCCAGTGAAACGAAGCTTGCGGTGACGTTGCCCGACGCGGTGCGCGGCGAACAAAAAGGCGGAAAATAAGGCTTTAGGGGGCTGAAATCAGCCAGCCCCCAGGAAGTACGGGTTTACAACAGGATGCGCAGCATGCGGCGCAGCGGCTCGGCCGCGCCCCACAGCAGCTGGTCGCCCACGGTGAACGCCGACAGGTACTCCGGCCCCATGTTCAGCTTGCGCAGACGGCCGACCGGCGTATTCAGCGTACCGGTCACCGCCGCCGGCGTCAGTTCGCGCATGGTCAGCTCGCGGTCGTTCGGGATCACGCGCACCCAGTCGTTGTGCGTCGCCAGCATCTGCTCGATGTCCGGCAGCGACACGTCTTTTTTCAGCTTCAGGGTGAACGCCTGGCTGTGGCAGCGCAGCGCGCCAACGCGCACGCACAGACCATCGACCGGGATCACGCTGCCGGTGTTCAGAATCTTGTTGGTTTCCGCCTGACCCTTCCACTCTTCACGGCTCTGGCCGTTGTCGAGCTGCTTGTCGATCCACGGGATCAGGCTGCCGGCCAGCGGCACGCCGAAGTTATCGGTCGGCAGTTTGCCGCTGCGGGTGGCTTCAGTAACCTTGCGCTCGATATCCAGAATGGCGGAAGCCGGGTCCTGCAGCTCTTTCGCCACGTCGGCATGCAGCATGCCCATTTGGGTCAGCAGTTCGCGCATGTGGCGCGCGCCGCCGCCGGAGGCCGCCTGGTAGGTGGCGACCGACGCCCACTCCACCAGATCGTTGGCGAACAGGCCGCCGAGCGACATCAGCATCAGGCTGACGGTGCAGTTGCCGCCAACGAAGGTTTTGATGCCCTTGTCCAGGCCCTGCTGAATCACCGCGTGGTTGACCGGATCCAGGATGATGATGGCGTCGTCCTGCATGCGCAGCGACGAGGCCGCGTCGATCCAGTAACCCTGCCAACCGCTCGCGCGCAGCTTAGGATACACTTCGTTGGTATAATCGCCGCCCTGACAGGTAATAATGATATCGAGCGCGCTCAGTGCGTCGATGTCATACGCATCCTGCAGCGTGCCTTGCTGGCCGCCGAAGGCCGGCGCGGCGGAACCGTGCTGCGAGGTGGAGAAAAAGACCGGGCGAATGGCGTCGAAATCGCGCTCTTCCGTCATGCGTTGCATGAGAACCGAGCCGACCATTCCGCGCCAACCGATGAAACCAACGTTTTTCATAATATCTGTGTCCCGCCCGGATAAGGGCTTATGTAGGTGATAACGAGTTGTGTGCAATATCTCCTCACCTTACAAAATGTCGGCGCGGGCGCAAAGTGAATTTATTCGATGGCTGAGGATTTCTCAGCAATCCTTCTTATAGGCAAGGATGCGGCCGGAAAGGCCGAGGCGTTTTCCCGATCACGAGGTCACCATGACAGAGATGATTTCCGCTACGGTATTGCTGTTTTTAATTATGGATCCGCTGGGCAATCTGCCGATTTTCATGTCGGTGCTCAAGCATCTGGAGCCGCGCCGCCGCCGGGTGGTGCTGATCCGCGAGCTGCTGATCGCCCTGCTGCTGATGCTGATCTTCCTGTTCGCCGGCGAGAAAATTCTGGCGTTCCTCAATCTGCGCACCGAAACCGTCTCCATTTCCGGCGGCATCATTCTGTTTCTGATCGCCATCAAGATGATTTTCCCCACGCAGGAGGGGAACAGCTCCGGGCTGTCCGCCGGCGAGGAACCGTTCCTGGTGCCGCTGGCGATCCCACTGGTGGCCGGGCCGTCGATTCTGGCAGCGCTGATGCTGCTGTCGCACCAGTATCCGCATCAGCTGCCCCATCTGGTGGCGGCGCTGTTGATCGCCTGGGGTCTCTCTGCGGCCATTTTACTGATGTCGAACCTGTTCCTGCGCCTGCTGGGCAGCAAAGGCGTCAGCGCGCTTGAGCGGTTGATGGGGCTGATTCTGGTGATGCTGTCGACCCAGATGTTCCTGGACGGCGTGCGGGCTTACATGAAGCTGTAGGCGCCTGGCGGCGCCGACAACGGCCTGCGCTTAGCGGGCGGTAACGCGGCGAATATAGGCGAGCGTATCGGCGACCACGCCGTCCAGCGGCTGGTTGATGTCGATCGCTTGCACGTCCGGCTCCTGCTCGCCCGGCTCTTCCAACGTGGCGAACTGCGAAACCAGCATCTGCGGTTTGAAGAAGTGACCTTTGCGCTGCTTCAGGCGTTCCTCGATCACCGCCTTGTCGCCTTTCAGGTAGAGGAAATGCAGGTTGCTATTTCCTTCACGCAGGCGGTCGCGATAGCTTTTTTTCAGCGCCGAGCAAACCAGCAGCGACACGGGATTGGTGCGTTGCATGGCGAAGATGGCGTCGTTCAAGGCCGCCAGCCACGGGGCGCGATCGTTGTCGTCCAGCGCGTGCCCGGCAGCCATTTTGTTGATGTTGGCGCGCGGATGCAGGTAATCGCCGTCCAGCATGGCGGCCTCGGCCTCGTGGGCGACGGCGCTGGCCACGGCGGATTTGCCGCTGCCGGATACGCCCATCAGGATAAATACGTGATTCTGCGGATTGCTCATTGTGTCATGCCCCTATGGGAACTGGCGCGAGCGCCAAAGGCGTCCCAACTGATAAAGATACTCTGGAACGCCGACGCCCCGCAGGGCGTCGGATAAAGATTATACGACCGTCGCCAGCAGCAGGCAGCCCACCAGGCCGCACACCGAGATGATGGTTTCCAGCACCGACCAGGATTTGATGGTTTCCATGATGCTCAGGTTGAAGTACTCCTTGAACAGCCAGAAGCCCGGATCGTTAACGTGCGAGAAGATAACGCTGCCGGAACCGACCGCAATCACCATCAGCTCAGGGCTGACGCCGGTGGTGGCGATCAGCGGCGCGACGATGCCGCCGGCGGTGATTGCCGCCACGGTGGCGGAACCCAGCGCCAGACGCAGCGCGGCGGCGATTGACCAGGCCATCAGAATCGGCGAAACGTTGCTGCCTTCCATCAGGCCGGCGATGTACTGCTCGACGCCGCTGTCCACCAGCACCTGCTTGAAGGCGCCGCCGCCGCCGATGATCAACAGCATCATCGCGATGATTTTAATCGAATCGGTGATGGTGCCCATCACTTCATCCATGGTGCGGCCGCGGTTCAGGCCGAAGGTGAAGATGGCAATCAGCACGGCGATCAGGGTCGCCATCACCGGGTCGCCGAAGAACTCGGCGAAGCGCAGCAGACTGTGGCCCTTCGGCAGCACCATTTCAGCCACCGCGCGCAGCGCCATCAGGATCACCGGCACCAGCGACGTGGCGACGCTGACGCCAAAGCTCGGCATCTCCGCGTCGGTAAAGGTTTTCGGGTTGTACAGGCCTTCCGGCACCGGCTTGTCGATGCCTTTCAGGAAACGGGCATAGACCGGGCCGGCCAGGATCACCGTCGGGATCGCCAGCAGCGTGCCGTACAACAGGGTTTTACCCATATCGGCATGGAAGATGGTGGCGATGGCGGTCGGGCCTGGGTGCGGTGGCAGGAAGCCGTGGGTCACCGACAGCGCGGCGGCCATCGGCACGCCGACGTACAGCAGCGGAATGCGTGCGGAGGCGGCGATGGTGAACACCAGCGGCAGCAACAGCACGAAGCCCACTTCGTAGAACAGCGCGAAGCCGACGGTGAAACCGGTCAGCACCACCGCCCATTGAATGTGTTTTCTACCGAACTTGTCGATCAGCGTGGTGGCGATGCGCTGCGCGCCGCCGCAGTCCGCCAGCAGCTTGCCGAGCATGGCGCCGAAGCCCATGATCAGCGCCAGGCTGCCCAGCGTGCCGCCCACGCCGGCCTTGATGGAGCCGATGACCTTATCGACCGGCATACCCTGCGCAATCCCGACCGCCAGGGCAACCAGCACCAGAGAGATAAAGCCGTTCAGCTTGAAGCGGATCATCAGCAGCAGCAGCAGCGCTACGCCGCCTGCAACAATCACTAATGGCATAGTTTTTCTCCAACCTTTTATCGCGACTCTCTTTACGATAGGCGTAAAGCGTGCGGTTGTTTTATTTTTAGGCTCTTTCCCGGTGTTTAAGAAGAGCTGTAGGTGTTGTTGAATCAGAGGTTCAGTCTTGCAGCAAGATGACCGCACACTCGTTGTTACCGGTATCATGATACCGGTAACAACATGAGCGCCGGAACCGGGTAAGCGGCTAAAATTCGCGTTCTGGGACAGAGATCAAACTTATGTCAGCAACGAGCAGAGGGCTTACAGGCGGGATAACCCGCGCGCCTCAGGGCGCGCTGCAAAAAGAAAGGGTGTTAAAACAGAACGTTAAAATGGCTCAGATACTGCCGCCGGGGATCACGGTGAAACCGACGTCCACCATGCGCGGGCACACCGTTTCGCCGCGCAGCCGGGCCAGCAAGCGCTCGGCGCCGATCTGCCCCATGCGTTCACGCGGCGTCAGCACGCTGGCCAGCTTCGGCACCATCACCTGGCCGATGTCATGGCCGTGGAAGCCGGCGATCGCCATATCCTGCGGGATCGACAGCCCCTGCCGCTGGCACTCGAAGGCCGCGCCGATCGCCAGGTCATCGTTGGTGCAGAAGATACTGTCGATCTGCGGATAGTCGCGCTGCGCCACGCGCAGCAGTTCACCGCCGGCGGAATAGGAGGAAGATCGCGCGGTCATGATGCTGTACGGCTCCAGACCGGATTCACGCATCGCCTGCTCATACCCCTGCTGCTTGATGAGGGTACGTTCATCCTGGCGGGCGCCGAAATAGACCACGTGACGGTGGCCGCGCGCGATGATCTGCTGGGTCATCTGGCGCGCCGCCTCGAAGTTGTTGAAGCCCACCGCCAGATCGATGCACGGCGAGACGCAGTCCATCAGCTCTACCACCGGAATGCCCGCCACCTCGATCATTTTCAGGGTGCGCGGCGTGTGATGGCGCTCAGACAGGATCAGGCCGTCGATATTGTAAGACAGCAGCGAGGTCAGACGCTCTTCTTCACGCTCCGGCAGGTAGCCATAGTGCGCCAGCATGGTCTGGTAGTTGTGCGCGTCGGTCACGCTTTCGATGCCGCGCAGCACTTCGGCGAACACCTGGTTGGTCAACGACGGCAACAGCACGCCAATCGCCCGACTGGTGGCGTTGGAGAGGATGTCCGGCGCGCGGTTGGGGATGTAGCCCAGCTCATCCAGCGCGACGGCGATTTTTTGCTGCAGGGCGGCGGAAACCTGGTCGGGATTGCGCAGATAACGGCTCACCGTCATCTTGGTCACGCCCACCTTGTCCGCCACATCCTGGAGTACCGGCCGTTTTTTCTTCATTATCAATGAACTGACTAACCGTGAATGGGCAGTCATTTTAGCAAAAAAAACGGCGGGCCGATATTGTCGGTTATGCGACGGCCAACGCAAAAAGGGCTCACACCGTGAGCCCTTCATACGCAGACAAAGGGGAAAAAGCGTGGTTTTTCCCCTTTGTGATTGTCAGCCGAAAATCAATAAATTGATTTTCCTTGTTTTTATATGTTTTGCCGGCGTTAAGTCAGGCAGCGTCATCAGGCTTGTCGTTAACCTCAAGGGCTCACACCGTGAGCCCTTGATATTTACCGCTTAATCACACCGGCGGCAGATCGAACAGCAGGATTTCGCTCTCTTCGTCGGCCTGAATCGTCAGCGCAGATTCATCCCACACCGCGAACGCGTCGCTGATGCCGGCGGTCTGGCCGTTGACCGAGACCTTACCGCGCACCACCTGGATCCAAACGCGACGGCCGGCGGCGATCGGGCATTCCCCCTGCTCGCCTTTATTCAGCGCCCAACGCGACAGCGTCATATCCTGGAACACCTTCAGCGAGCCGTCACGCGCATCCGGCGACAGCACCAGCTGACGGCCCTGCGGCGCGTCGAACATGCGCTGCTCGTAGCGTGGCTCAAGCCCGACCTGATCCGGGATGATCCAAATCTGGTACAGGTGCAACGGACGATCCTGATTGGCATTGTACTCAGAGTGACGCACTCCGGTGCCCGCACTCATGATCTGGAATTCGCCGGCCTGGATCTGCTCCTTGTTGCCCATGCTGTCCTGATGTTCCACCGTGCCGCTCAGCACATAGGTCAGGATTTCCATGTCTTTATGCGGGTGGGTACCGAAACCCTGCCCTGCGTCGATCACATCTTCGTTGATCACCCGCAGCGCCGAGAACCCCATAAAGTTCGGATCGTAGTAATCGGCAAATGAGAAGGTGTGCCAGCTATCCAGCCAGCCATGATTGGCGTGGCCGCGGTCTTCCGCTTTACGTACATAAATCATATTCAACTCTCCTCAATGTTTTTTTACAGTCTATTCCTGCCAGCAGAATAAGAAAGCGTAAAAAACTCATGCCTCTGTTCAAAAATTTCGATGGAATGAAACAGCGGATGGGCAGCGGATTTGTTGAAGGCGGAAACGGCTGAAAAACGGCAAAAAAAAAGCCAGCACCCGAGCTGGCTAAGTAAACACTGGAAGCAATGTGAGCAATGTCGTGCCTTCGCAGCGAGAGTATCAAGGGTTGATGCCCTCCCCGGAACGCATCGCAATAATAATCATTATCATTCGCACCTGTAAAGCGTTTTTTTTGACCCGTTCAAATAATATTGACTCAAGGCAGTAAACGGATAAATTCAGAGGTTATTCAACCGGTAAGCAAAAGGAGCAGCGACATGAGCGAGATCGTGATACGCCACGTGGAAACAACGGATGCGCAAGCCCTGCATCATCTTTATTCGCAGACGCCCGTCTATCGCGATACGCTGCAGCTCCCGCTACCGTCCGTCGAGTCCTGGCAGAAGCGCCTCGCCAATCCCGAACCGGGCACGCATAACCTGGCGGCCATCATCGACGAGCAGCTTGCCGGCCAGTTGGTTGTGATGCTGAATCAGCGCGTTCGCCGCCGCCACGTCGCCACCTTCGGCATCGGCGTCGATCCGCGCTACCACGGCAAAGGCGTCGGCAGCCGCCTGATGCAGGCGATGATCGACCTGTGTGACAACTGGGCGGCCATTGAGCGCATCGAACTGACGGTGTTCACCGACAACCCGGCGGCCATCGCGCTATACCGCAAATTCGGTTTCGAGATAGAGGGCACCAGCCGCGCCTATGCCATGCGCGACGGCGTGCTGGTCGACGCCTACCATATGGCGCGTTTGCGCTCCGGGCAGCCGTACGGCGATGCGTAATATTCCCCACCCGCAGGGGCCGCTGTGCCGGCCCCTGCATATCAACCGCCGAACCTTTTTACAAGCGCTGGCCGGCCTGACCGCCGCCATCGGCATATTCTCTCCTCTCACCCCATTAGGTGCCGCTATGCCAACTCCCGCCGCCGGGCGCCCAGGCGCTCGCAACCTGATTACCGATGTGCCGGGCCTGAAGGTCGGCGTGGCGCAGGACAGCCGGGTGCGCACCGGCGCGACGGTTATCCTGCCGGACAGCCCGGCGATTGCTGCCGTGGACGTGCGCGGCGGCGGCCCCGCCACCCGGGAAACCGACGCGTTGGGTGAGGACAATTTGGTACAGACCATCGATGCGCTGACGTTCAGCGGCGGCTCGGTTTACGGTCTGGCGGCGGCGGATGGCGTCGCAGCCTGGCTGGGGCAACAGGGTAAAGGCTACGCGCTGCGCCCGGCACCCGGCGTGCCGGTCTCCCCAATCGTGCCCACCGCCTGCCTGTACGATCTGGCCAACGGCGGCGACAAAAACTGGCAGCTCACGCCGCCGTATCGCCAGTTGGGCATCGAGGCGGTCGGCAAAGCCGGCCTGGATTTTCCGCTGGGCACCGTCGGCGCCGGCTACGGCGCCATGACCGGCATGGGTAAGCTGAAAGGCGGCCTCGGCTCGGCATCTATCATTGCCGCCAATGGCGCTACCGTCGGCGCCCTGGTGGCGGTCAACAGTTTGGGTGCGGTGGTCGCACCCGGCACCCGCGCCTTCTGGGCGACGCCTTATGAAATTAACGGTGAATTTGGCAACGGCGGCGCGGCGGCGCTGGCGCAACTGCATGCGCAGGGTGAAGACTGGATGGTGCAAGAGCCGCAGGGCGGCAGAAAGAACACCACCCTAGCCTGCATCGCCACCGACCTGGCGCTGACGCGAGTGGAGTTGAAACGGGTGGCCATCATGGCGCAAGACGGTATGGCGCGCGCTATTCGCCCGCTGCACAGCCCGTTTGACGGCGACGTGGTGTTCGCCCTGTCCACCGGGCAGCGCGAGGTTCAGGGCAGCCGTGAACTGGCGGTACTGCAAATCGGCGCGCTGGCGGCGGATACCCTCGCTCGGGCGATCGCCCGTGGTGTGCATACCGCCACACCGTGGCCAGGCAGCCAGGTCGCAACCTGGCAAACGCTCGGCGGCTAACGCGCCGCTATCAAAAAAGGGGCGCCGGCGGCGCCCCTCGATCTTTATTGCCCCTCGCCGTTTAAATACCGGCGGTTTCCCGAATATAGCGGCGCGCTTTCACCGCATACTCGAACGGGTTGGCCAGCGCCGGATCCTGCTCGGCCTCCACCACCATCCACCCTTTGTAACCGCGCTCGTCCAGCAGCTTGAACACTGGCCTGAAGTCGATCACGCCATCACCCGGCACGGTGAAGGTGCCCTTCTTCACGCCGTCGAGGAAGCTCAGCTTGTTGGCTTTCACTTCCGCCACCACCTCATCGCGCACATCCTTCAGATGGACGTGGTTGATGCGCGGCAGATACTTCTCCAGGATCGCCATCATCGCCTGCTGGCTGCCTTCCGAATAGTAGGCGTGGCCGGTATCGAACAGCAGGTAGACGTCGTCGTTGACCATGCTCATGTAGCGATCGATTTCGGCCGTGGTCTGAATGCCGGTGCCCATGTGGTGGTGCAAACACACCTGCATGCCTTTGTCGGCGGCGATCTTCGCCAACTCGTTGTAACCGTCGGCCACCCGCTGCCACTCTTCATCGCTGAAATACGGCTTCTCTTCGAACACGCCTTTGGTGGTGCCCTGAATACTCTTGCTCTGCTCGGAGCAGCCGATCACCCTGGCGCCCATGGCATGCAGGAAATTCATGTGGTTGATAAACTCATCGATGGTTTTGTCTTTCTGACCGTCGGCGAAAAAGGTGCTGAACCAGGCGTTGCAGATCTGGATGCCGCGAATATCCAGCATCGGTTTCAGCACCGCCGGATCGCGCGGGTATTTGCTGCCCACTTCACTGCCGGTGAAACCGGCCAGCGCCATTTCACTGACGCACTGCTGAAAGGTATTTTCCTTGCCCAGATCGGGCATGTCGTCGTTGGTCCAGCCGATCGGCGCGATGGCCAATTTCACGTTGTCTTTATTCATGGTCTGCCTCGGTCCTTGGAGGGTCGCCGGTGCAAACGCCGCCAGCGAGCCGAATAAGATTATTTGCCCAACAGCTCTCTTTCGATGCGCTCTCTGGTCGCCACCGCCTGACTCGGCATCTTTTCCGGGTAGCCGAACAGCGAGGTGCAGATGATCGATTCGCCGCCGGCCTTGAAGCTGCGGTTGGCAAATTCCATCTCGCGCAGCGTCTGGAAAAGGGCGTCGAAATTCACCTCGCCTTCGCCGATGCCGACGTGCTGGTGCACCGCGGCGTCAACGCCCGGCGGATTGACGATATAACGGCAATGCTTGGTGTGATTCATGGTGTCGGCGATCAGCACGTGGGAAAGATCGTCCCCGGCGTACTGCAGCATGCCGGCCACGTCACCCTGCCCTTTGTCGTAGTAGAAGGTGTGCGGCACGCTGTAGAGGTATTTGACGTGGTCGCTGCGCAGCGACTTCACCAGATCGGCGGTTTCGTTGCTCAGCTCACAGAAGTCCCACGGGTGCGACTGGATCTCCATACGGATACCCTCGCGCTCAACGATCGGCAGCAGCTCCTCCATAGAGCGATACCACAGCTCCTCGCAGATCTCCGGTTCGTTGGGGTTGCCCGCCAGTTCGGTGTTGATCACCTGCACGCCCATTTCCACCGCGATTTCGATCATCCGCCGCCAGTTTTTGACCGCTGCCTGGCGGCGATCTTCCCCCGGCCCGGACCAGCGATACACCACGATAAATGAGGAGATCTCCACGCCGGTCGCTTTCAGGGCGTTTTTATACTCCGCCATGATTTCGCGGCTGGCCTTCGGATGCTTGTAAAACGGGTTGATCTGCGGGTGCGGCGACTGCTCGATGTATTTGTAGCCCCAGTCCGCCACCTGCTGCACCATTTTGGTCACGCCCAAATCCCGTATAACGTCGACATCAAAAGCGATCTTCATGGTCACTCCTCTGCAATCGTAGGTATGGGGGACAAGCCGATTATTTGTTGTAGAACACCGGGCGCGCCGGCAGGGTCACCGGCACGATCTCGCCGCTGAGCTGGGCCGCCACGCAGGCGTCGGCGGTCACCGCGGCGGCGTAGCCGTCCCAGGCGGAAGGCCCGGTCAGCTTGTCCGCGGCCACGTCGTTGATGAACCCCTGCAGCTCGACGTCATAGGCGTCGATAAAGCGATCTTTCCAGTCGGTCAGGATTTCGGTCGACAGGCGGGCGCCGCTGCGCATCTGCACCGAGGACGGCTCCGGCAGTTTGGCGATGCCGGTTTCCCCTACCACTTCACACTGAATGTCGTAGCCGTACTGGCAATTGACGAAAATTTCGACGTCGATGCGCGTACCCTTGGCGGTTTCGAACAGCACAATCTGCGGATCTTTCAGGTGCGGGAACGCCTTCGGGCTCTTGCGCGGAAACACCACCTGCACCGACACGTAGTCGTCGTCGAGCAGCCAGCGCAGCACGTCGATTTCGTGGATCAGGGTGTCGGTGATCGCCATATCGGTGGTGTAAGCCTCGCCGACCGTCGGGTTGCGGTGCGCGCAGTGCAACATCAGCGGTTCGCCGATCTGGCCGCTGGTCAGCACCTGTTTCAACGCGCGATAGCCCTGGTCATAGGGCCGCATAAAGCCGACCTGCACCAGCCGCTTGCCGTGCTTCGCTTCGGCATCGACGATGTTTTTGCAGCCCTGCGCGGTCACCGCCAGCGGCTTCTCGCAGAACACCGGTTTGCCGGCGGCGATGGCCGCCAGCACGAATTCTTCGTGGCTCGGCCCCCAGGAGGTGACCAGCACCGCCTGCACGTCGGCGGCCTTGATCAGATCGTGACCGTTGTCATACACCCGCGCATCCAGCTGCAGATCGCTCACCACCTTGGCGGCGTTGTCGCGATTGATGTCGTTCACCGCCACGACGCGGGCGCCCTGCAACACTTTGCTGCAGCGACGGATATGATCGCGGCCGATGGCGCCGGTGCCGATAACCCCAATGTTCAATGTCATTTTCGCTACCCTCGAGATTTATGTATGAAAACGAATCAGTAATCGCGCGCCTTATCGATGTTTTCCTGCAGCTTGCGCGCCACTGCGACGATTTTCTCGCTGTCGGCCACCTGAGCGCCGCCCACGCGCCACCAGCTGAGATACTTGTGCACCATGGTCTTCGGCAGCACCTTGATGTCCAGCAGCGTGGACACGGTTTGCCTGCGGGCGTCGGCCAGCGCGTCGAGCAGCTGCTGCTCGGTGGTGACGCGATAGGTTTTACAGCCGTAAGCCGCCGCCAGCATGGCGAAATCGACCGGCACCAGTTTGCCGTCGAGCTTGCCGCCCTCTGGATTGCGGAAGCGGAATTCGGTGGTGTAGCTGTCCATGCCGTGCTCCATCTGCAGATTGTTGATGCAGCCGTTGGTCATGTTGTCGAACAGCACCACGTTGATCTTGCAGCCTTCCTGAATCGAGGTGACCAGTTCGGAGTGCAGCATCATGAAGGCGCCGTCGCCCACCATCGCGTACACCTCGCGCTGCGGCTCGGCCAGCTTGACCCCCAGCGCAGCGTTCACCTCGTACCCCATGCAGGAGTAACCGTATTCCACGTGATAACCGTGCTCGCCGCGGTTGTGCCACACCCGCTGCAGATCGCCCGGCAGGCTGCCGGCGGCGGCGACGATCACGCTGTCCGGCGGCAGCTCGCGGTTCAGCATCCCCAGCACCCGGCTCTGGGTCAGCGCGGAATCGGTCTGGGCGATAAATTCGGCGAACACCCGCTCGCGATCGAGGTGATCGTCTATCTCCGGTACAAAACCCGCGCCGCCGTATTCCACCGCGTAAACCCGCTCGGTCTCTTCACGCTGGGCAGCGCGCGCCGCGGCGATGGCGTCGCCCCAGCCGGCGCGGTAGTCAGCCTGCGCCAGCAGCGCGCCCAATGCGTTCAGGGCCTCGCGGGCGTCCGCCAGCACCTGCACGCCGTCGAGCTTGCCGGCGTCAAAGGCGCTGACGTTGATATTGAGGAAGCTGACGTCCGGGTGTTGGAACAGCCATTTGGACGAAGTGGTGAAATCGGTGTAACGGGTGCCGACGCCAATCACCAAATCGGCCTGACGGGCCAACGTGTTGGCCGCCAGGCAGCCGGTTTCGCCGATGCCGCCGAGATTGAATTCATGGTCGCTCGGCACCGTGCCTTTGCCGGCCTGAGTCTCGGCGAACGGAATGCCGAAGCGCTCGGCGAATTCGCGCAGCGCCCGCCCGGCCTGCGAGTACTTCACGCCGCCGCCGCACACCAGCAGCGGTTTGCGCTTGGCGACCAGCAGCGCCAGCGCGTCCGCCAACATGCCGTCGGTCGCTGGTCGGCGATCGAGCCGATGCACGCGTTTTTGGAAGAAATAGTCGGGATAGTCGTAGGCTTCCCCCTGCACGTCCTGCGGCAGACACAGCGTCACCGCGCCGGTATCCGCCGGATCGGTCAGCACGCGCATCGCGTTGATGCAGGCACTCATCAGCTGTTCCGGCCGCACGATGCGGTCCCAGTATTTGCTCACCGCGCGGAACGCGTCGTTGGTGCTGATGCTGAGATCGTAAGACTGTTCGATTTGCTGCAGCACCGGGTCCGGCTGGCGGGAAGCGTAAACGTCGCCCGGCAGCAGCAATAAAGGTATGCGGTTGGCGGTAGCGGTGGCCGCGGCGGTGATCATATTGGCGGCGCCGGGGCCGACCGATGAAGTGCAGGCGTAGATCTGCCGGCGCAGCTTCTGTTTGGCGAAGCCGATCGCCGCGTGGGCCATCCCCTGCTCATTGCGGCCCTGATGCACCCGCAGATCGCCGCTATCCTGTTCCAGCGCTTGCCCCAGCCCCAGTACGTTGCCGTGGCCGAAAATCGCGAAAATGCCCGCGACGAATTTGGTTTCCACCCCGTCGGCCAGCAGATACTGGTTATCGAGAAATCTGACGAGCGCCTGCGCCATGGTTAGCCTGATCTTGCCCATTTACTCACCCTTTAGATTGAGGTCCGCCCCGGAAAGGACTCGCGCCGAGCCGACAATCCCGTGTTTGTATTACGCGGCGGCAGCTATTATCTTGAGCAGGCGATGCCCGCTGCTCACGAAGTCGACAACCTGAAACGTGAAGCGATTATAAACAAATATATTTTTCATAAAATCACATTACAGAAGAAACATTTCATTTTGCGATAAAGATCGCATATTGCATGAAAAGCCCGTTTCATCTCGTGATTCAGCCTTCACGGGCTGCGCGCCGCGCACTGGCCGATTGAAGCCGTTACCACACGGGCTGACAGCCTTTTATCCTGATCTAATCCCTTTTTCTGCGCGCGCCCGGTCGCCGTCTTATGGCCGCTTCATCGGCTTTTCCCGTTCCCCTGCCGATGTTTTAAATGCATCACATTTTCGGGGTGTAAATTTCATTCTATATTGAAATTGAAATTTTCATTCCCCATACTGACCACATGCTTCCTGCAGGGCGCCACGCTCGGGCCGCCGCCGGGGTTTTGCTTAAACAGAAGGAAACGGGTATGGCTACACAAGAAAAACAGCTTGATGTCATTTGTCTCGGGCGCATCGCCGTCGATTTCTATGCTCAGCAGATCGGCGCGCGGCTGGAAGACGCCGGCACATTCGCCAAGTACCTCGGCGGCTCTTCCGGCAACGTGGCCTACGGCACCGCCATTCAGGGGTTAAAATCCGGCATGTTGGCGCGCGTCGGCGACGAGCACATGGGCCGCTTTCTGCGCGAAGAGCTGCAGCGCGTCGGGGCCGATACCCGCTGCCTCATCACCGACAAACGTCGGTTAACCGGCCTGGTGATCCTCGGCATCAAGGATCAGGAAACCTTCCCGCTGATCTTCTACCGCGAAAACTGCGCGGACATGGCGCTGACGCCGGACGACATCGACGAGGCCTACATCGCTTCCTCGCGCGCGCTGGCCATCACCGGCACGCACCTGTCGCACCCGAACACCCGCGCCGCGGTACTGAAGGCGCTGGAATACGCGCGCCGCCACGGCCTGCGCACCGCGCTGGACATCGATTACCGCCCGGTGCTGTGGGGGCTGACGTCGCTGGGCGACGGCGAAACCCGCTTTGTGGAATCGGATCAGGTCACGCGCGAGCTGCAAGAGGTGCTGCACCATTTCGATCTGATCGTCGGCACCGAAGAGGAATTTCATATCGCCGGCGGCAGCACCGACACGCTGACGGCGCTGAAAAACGTACGCCGGGCCACGGCGGCCACGCTGGTGTGCAAGCGCGGCGCGCAGGGCTGCTCAGTGTTCGAAGGCGAAATCGCCGACGACTGGGCGCAGGTGAAGCTGCACGCCGGCGTGCGGGTTGAAGTGCTGAACGTACTGGGAGCCGGCGATGCCTTTATGTCCGGCCTGCTGCGCGGCTACCTGAACGATGAGGGCTGGGATCAGGCCTGCCGCTACGCCAACGCCTGCGGCGCATTGGTGGTGTCGCGCCACGGCTGCGCGCCGGCCATGCCGACCAAACGGGAGCTGGACGACTATCTGCTGCGCGAACGGCAGGTTACGCGCCCGGACCGCGACGCGCGTCTGAACCACCTGCATCGGGTCACCACCCGCAAACAGCAGTGGCCGGAACTGTGCGTGTTCGCCTTCGATCACCGCAAGCAGTTGGCGGACATGGCGCGCGAAGCCGGCGTCGGCGAAGAGCGCATTCCACGCCTGAAAACCCTGCTGTTAACGGCGGCGCAACAGGCTGCCGCGCAGGCCGGCCTCAACGGCAACAGCGGCATTCTGGCCGACACCACCTACGGGCAGGCGGCGCTGAACGAAATCACCGGTCAGGGATGGTGGATTGGCCGGCCGGTGGAGCTGCCCAGCTCGCGCCCGCTGCGCCTGGAGCACGGCAATATCGGTTCGCAATTGATCGACTGGCCGCAGGAGCACGTGGTGAAGTGCCTGGTGTTTTATCATCCGCACGACGCGGCAGAACTGCGCCGCGAACAGGATGAGCTGATCGCCGACGTCTACCGCGGCTGCTGCAAATCCGGCCATGAGCTGCTGCTGGAAGTGATCCTGCCGGACGGCAACGCCGACAAGGACGAGCGCTATTACCTGGAGATGATTGAGCACTTCTACCGGTTGGGCATTCAGCCGGACTGGTGGAAACTGCCGCCGCTGAGCGCGGAAAACTGGCAGCGGGTCGGCACGCTGATCGACACCTACGATCCCGACTGCCGCGGCGTGCTGATCCTGGGGCTCGACTCCCCGGAGGCGGTGCTGAAGGCGGGCTTTGCCGCCGCCGCAGATGCGCGCTGGGTAAAAGGTTTCGCCGTCGGCCGCACCATCTTCGGCCAACCTTCGCGCCGCTGGCTGCAGGGGGAAATCGACGATACGGCCCTGATCGAGCAGGTGAAACAAAAATACCTGACGTTGATCGGTTTCTGGCGCCAGTACCGTCCGCAGGCGGGCAGCACGCACTGACAGCGAGAGCAGGTTCACGTCCCCTTAAGGCCATTTCGCCGCTTTAAGGGGATTTTTTTGCCCCTTTTCTGTGAAGTCGCGCAATGTGCGATCGAATAAATCGCTTTTTGAGGAAATGAAATTTCCGCTCCGTCTGTTAAAATACCCTGTCAATATTTCAGGCGTCAGGCCAATGCGCCTTCACCCCACTGCGAGCCGAATGGATGAACAACCCAACTCAACTTTCGCTGTTACAGGACGAGATTCGCCACCGTTATGAAACGCTGAGTAAGCGTTTGAAGCAGGTGGCGCGCTATATTTTGGATAACAGTAACAGCATCGCTTTCGATACCGTTGCCTCCATCGCCGCACAGGCCAGCGTGCCGCCTTCCACCCTGATCCGTTTCGCCAACGCCTTCGGCTTCAGCGGCTTCAACGAAATGAAGCAGGTGTTCCGTCAGCATCTGATGGAAGAGACGGTGAACTATACCGAGCGCGCGCGCCTGTTCCGCCAAACCTCCACCGACGACAACGTCGCGCCGGAGAAACCGGCGGAAATTCTCAACGTATTCACCATGGTCAACGCGCAGGCGCTGCAGCAGCTGGCGATGCAGATCGCTCCCGAGCAGCTGGATCGCGCCGTCGAGCTGCTCAACAACGCCGAAAATATCTACGTGATCGGCCTGCGCCGTTCGTTCAGCGTCGCCTCCTATCTCACCTATGCGCTGCGCCATCTGGAGCGCCGCGCGTTTCTGATCGACGGCCTGGGCGGCATGTTCACCGAACAGCTGAGCATGGTGAAACCGAAGGACGTGGTGATCGCCATCAGCTATTCGCCGTACGCCCGCGAAGCGGTGGAACTGGTGGAACTGGGCGCCAAGCGCGGCGCGCAGCAGATCGCCATCACCGACAGCCAGGTCAGCCCGCTGGCCGCCTTCAGCGACGTCTGTTTCGTGGTGCGCGAAGCGCAGGTGGACGGGTTCCGCTCGCAGGTGGCTTCGATGTGCCTGGCGCAGACGCTGGCGGTCTCGCTGGCGCTGAATAACGCCCGGGACGAGTAAGGCTGGGGTGAACGCGCCCGACAGGCTCGGGCGCGGCGGGATTATTGCAGCAACAAATAGCGGTAGAGCGCACTTTCCAGATCCTGCTTCATGCTGATGAAAAGCAGAATCTCCACCGTCTGGCCGTCGTAGTCATAGATGACGCGGTATTCGCTATCGGGATCCAATCGCTCGTGCAACCGTACCCCCATGCCCGCCAGCACGGCGTTGAAGCGGTAGCGGGCAGGATCGTCGGCAATTGCCGCAAGGGACGATAACAACAGATTGTCCACGAACACCCCGGCTGCGGCGGCCCCTATCGTTCCGCTCTTGTAAGACTCGATGTCTTTCAGGCTCCATTCCGCCGCCGGCGCGACGGTAAAACGTATTTCCTTGGGCATCCTGCACCTCGGGCCTATTTCCGCGCGTCGCGCAGCCGCTGCAACGTTTCTTCGGGCGACAGACCGCGCTGATTTTTAATCTCTTGCTTCGCCATCATAGTCAGTTTCAGCAACGCGTTGGACTGGCGCTCCAGATTGCGTTCCCGAATTTCGGCCTCTCTCTCAGCCGCCGTTTGCACAAACAGCTCAGCAACACCATTTTTTGTGACGTAAACCCCGCCTTCAAACAGATCGGGCGAACCTAATCCTTCTCGCGCCGCTTTTTGGGACATGGTAGTCGTCATGGTTTTTCCTCCTGCGCATAGGCAATCACGCTGTATCACAGCGGTTCTTTGGATTCACTCAGCCGGGGAGCGATCGTGTGCGGACAGGTTATCATTTGAACAAGATGGAGGGCAAATTTAGGTCAAATTTATACCCTGATAAAAAGAAAGCCCGGCAAGCCGGGCCTCTAGGCGCTTATTGCGCGGCGGGATAGCCGTCGCCGTTAATCCAGGCGTGGTCTTTTTCCCAGGTGAATTTCCACTGCCGCACCGGCCCGGCCATCACGTTGAGATAATAGTTGTTGTAACCCGCCAGGGTCGCCACCGGGTGATAACCGCGCGGTACTTTCACCACGTCGCGATTGTAGACCGGCATGCACTCGTCGAGCGTGCGATCGTCGGTATAGACACGCTGCATGCAGAACCCCTGCTCCGGCTGAATGCGGTGATAATACGTCTCTTCGAGATAGGTTTCGTCCGGCGAGTCTTCCCGATCGTGCTTGTGGCTTGGGTAGGAGCTGGTATTGCCCTCGTCGGTGTAAACCTCCACCACCAGCAGGCTGTCGGCCGGCTCGCTGTCCGGCAGAATGTTGTGCACCAACCGCTGGTTACGCCCCTTGCCGCGCCGCTCCACGCCGACATCCGCCGGCGTAATCAGCCGTGAAGGCAGGTGGCCGCTGCCGGGCGCGCTGCACACCGCCAGCTCCAGATCGGTTTCTGCCCGCACGTCGATGCGATCGTGATGCGGCACATACACCGCATAAGGCGGCGTACGTTCAAACGGGCTCATGCGCTTGCCGATATGCGGGTATTCGGCGCGCAGCGTGGCGACGGAGGCGATACCGGCCACCAGCACCAGGCACAGCTCCTTATCGCCGCACTCAAGCTGCAGCGACTGCCCGGCGGCCAGGCGGTAAACGTCAAAGCCGACATAGCGCCAACCGGCATTTTCCGGCGTCACGTGCTGGATGCGCCCTTCGGCGTTCGGCGTCTGACATTTGGCAAGCAGTGAAGACATCTCGATTCTCCTGTTAACTCCCCGTGCAAAGGCCGCTGCCCCAAAGGAGCAACGGCCCGCTCATGCTCTGCGATCGCTTAACCCAGCGTCGGCATGCTGAATTCGGACACCGTCTGCTGCCCGGCCGGCCAGCGCGCGGTGGCGGTCTTCATACGCGTGTAGAAGCGCACGCCATCGGTGCCGTGCACGTTCAGCGCACCGAATACCGAGCGCTTCCAGCCGCCGAAGCTGTGGAACGCCATCGGCACCGGTACCGGCACGTTGACGCCGACCATCCCGGCCTGCACTTCTTGCACGAACTGGCGCGCGTAGTGGCCGCTGCCGGTAAAGATGGCGCTGCCGTTGCCGAACTCGTGGCCGTTCACCGTGTCGATGGCGGCACGGTAGTCCGGCACCCGCACGATGCCCAGCACCGGCCCGAAGATCTCTTCGCGGTAGATGCGCATATTCGGTTTCACATGGTCGAACAGCGTGCCGCCGACGTAGTAACCCTCAGCATAGCCCGGCACCTGATAATTGCGGCCGTCGGCCACCAGGGTGGCGCCTTCTTCCACGCCCAGATCGATGTAGCCCAGCACCTTTTTCTGGTGGGCGGACGACACCAGCGGCCCCATTTCGTTCTCTTCACCGCCCTGCTGTAAGCCCGGCCCGACGCGCAGCTGCGCGATCAGCGGCTTCAGCTTGGCGATCAGTTTATCGGCGGTGTCGTCACCGACCACCACGGCGATCGGCAGCGCCATGCAGCGCTCACCGGCGGAGCCGAACGCCCCCCCCATCAACGCGTTGACCGTGGCGTCCAGATCGGCGTCCGGCATGACGATCGCCTGGTTCTTCGCCGCGCCGAAGGCCTGCACCCGCTTGCCGTGTGCGCTGGCGGTGGTATAGATATGTTCCGCCACGGTAGAGGAGCCGACGAAGCTCACCGCCTGAATGCGCGGATCGGTGCACAGCTGCGCTGCGTCTTCATTGGCGCAGTGCACCACGTTGAACACGCCGTCCGGCAGGCCGGCTTCTTTCAGCAGTTCCGCCAGACGCACCGAGGCGGAAGGCACCAGCGCCGGCGGTTTGAGGATAAAGGTGTTGCCGCAGGCCAGCGCGATAGGGAACATCCACATCGGCACCATCGCCGGGAAGTTGAAGGGCGTAATGCCCGCCACCACGCCCAGCGGCTGCATCAGCGAGAAGCTGTCGACGCCGCTGCCGACGTCAGATGAGTATTCGCCCTTGATCAGATGCGGGATGCCGCAGGCGAATTCGACCACTTCCATGCCGCGCGTCAGTTCGCCCAGCGCATCCGAATACACTTTGCCGTGCTCGCTGACGATAAGCTCGGCCAGCTCGTCGCGGTGCTGTTCCAGCAACGCCTTGAAATTGAACATGATGCGCGCGCGGCGCAGCGGCGTGGTGCGCGACCAGTCGGCGAACGCCCGATGCGCCACGTCGATGGCCTGTTTGACTTCGGCGGCGGTGCTCTGCGTGACGCGCCGCTCAACCTGCCCGCTGGCCGGGTTGTGCACGTCAACGGTTTGATTACTGCTGCTCAGGCACACCTGCCCGCCAATAAAGTTACCCACGGTTTTCATGTCACGCCCTCTTTTCAAGTCCGCTGTCGCCTGGCCACACGCCGGCGGCGCGGCGTTAATCGTCCCGCTCGCCAAACCCCGTCGGCAAGCCGGCTAAATCCTGACCGGATGCAGCAAACTCTATTTCATTGAAAAAAAAGTTTCAAATAAATTGTTTTGAAAAATTTGTTTTTAGTGCGTGAGGTCGCAATTTTGCGGTGTCGATCGGATTAGCGCTTTCATTACCGTGCCAGGGAAAGCGCAACGGCGGTGGAGAAAACAGGGGTAATACACACTGACTTTGCTACAGAAAACCCGCACTGTGCCTGCTCTGTCGCCGTTACCGCCGGCCCCCGCTCGCCCAAGGTGTCCGAATCGCTCGCGACGGTTTTTTTTGAACTGGATCTAAAAATCAATATTCCATTATTCACTAATTATGAAATAAATGTTCTTGTTTGTTCCAGCATTTATCGACGACATCGCCTTGATGACAGGCACGGTTCACACCCTTCCGCTCGCCCTCTTCCCGACAACCCAACCGTGCGGACGGAAGCCAGGATAAAAATCGGAGCAACACATGTCATATCAGCGTAAGCACAATACCGGCTACATATTGCGAATTTGCGGCATCGCCGCCCTGGGCGGCATTCTGTTCGGTTACGATACCGCCGTGATTTCCGGCGCGATTGAAGCGTTGAAAACCTATTTCAGTCTCAGCCCGGCCGAAACCGGCTGGGCGGTCTCCAACGTGGTGATCGGCTGCGTGGTCGGCGCCTTCGCCGCCGGGCCGCTGGCGGCGCGCTGGGGCCGTAAAAAGGCGCTGATGCTGGCGGCGCTGCTGTTCACCGTGTCCGCCGTGGGCGCGGCCTTGGCCCCGACCTTCACCTGGTTCGTCATCTACCGCATCATCGGCGGGCTGGCGGTCGGCATTGCCGCTACCGTGTCGCCGATGTACATGTCGGAAGTGTCGCCAAAAGACATGCGCGGGCGCGCGCTCAGCATGCAGCAGTTCGCCATCGTCTTCGGTCAGATCGTGATTTTCTACGTCAACTTCAAAATCGCCAGCCTCGCCAGCGAAGCCTGGCTGGTGGAAATGGGCTGGCGCTGGATGTTCGCCTCGGGCGTGATCCCCTGCATTCTGTTCTGCATCCTGGTGTTCGTCATTCCCGAATCGCCGCGCTGGAACGTGATGATGGGCCGTGACGATCAGGCGCTGGCGATGTTGACCAAGGTCTCCAACGCCGCCCACGCGCAGAATCTGTTGAAAGAAATCAAAGACTCGCTGCAGCAGGATCAACAGCAGCAGCACCGGAAGCTGAACTACGGCGATGTGCGGGTACGTTTCATCCTGTTCGTCGGCTGCATGATCGCCATGTTGCAGCAGGTGACCGGCGTCAACGTAATGATGTATTACGCGCCGGTGGTGCTGAAAACCGTCACCGAAAACGCGCAGGAAGCGCTGTTTCAGACCATCTGGATCGGCGTGCTGCAGCTGGTCGGTTCGGTCATCGGCGCCATGCTGATGGATCGCATGGGCCGCATTCCCTTGATGCGTTATGGCACGCTGGGCGCCATCGCCGGCCTGCTGCTCACCTCGTACGCGCTCTACACCCAGGCCACCGGCTATTTCGCGCTGTTCGGCATGCTGTTCTTCATGGTGTTTTATGCGCTGTCCTGGGGCGTCGGCGCCTGGGTGCTGGTGTCGGAAATCTTCCCGAACCGCATGCGCGCGCAGGGGATGAGCATCGCCGTCGGCTGCATGTGGGTCGCCAACTTCGCGGTGTCGCAGTCGTTCCCGATGATCAACGACCACCCGTATCTGTTCTCGCATTTCCACGGCGCCTTCCCGATGTGGATCTTCGCCGCCTGCTGCCTGTTCAGCTACTGGTTCATCGGCCGCTACATTCCGGAAACCAAAGGCGTCTCACTGGAAAAAATGGAGCAGGTGGTGCTGGCCAAACGCCACCGTCACCCCCTGCCCGACGGCAAGCCGCTGCCGCTGGAAAACGGCAAATCCTGATCTCTCAACCCTGACCGCTGGAGTAATGCCTCATGACACTTGCGCTGGACCGCTTCTGCATTAACCGCAAGATCGCGCCGAATCTCGATCTGGACAGTTTTTTCCGCCTGGTGAAACGCTGCGGGCTCAGCAAGGTTGAGCTACGCAACGACATGCCCAGCGGCAAGGTAACTGACGATCTGAGCGACGCGCAGCTCAACGCGCTCGCCGCGCAATACGGCATCGAGATCGTCACGATCAACGCCCTTGGCATGTTCAATCGGATAGACGACCCCGCTGCGCTGCTGCAGCGCGCCGAAGCGTTGCTGGCGCAGGCGCAGGCCATCCACAGCCGGGCGCTGGTGCTGTGCCCGCACTGCAGCGCCGATGACAAGCGCAGCGAGCAGCAAAAACGCGACGACACCCTCGCGGCATTGCGGTTGCTGGCGCCGCTGTTTGCGCGCTATGGCGTACAGGGGTACGTCGAGCCGCTGGGCTTCGGCATCAGTTCGCTGCGATCGTCGCTGCTGACTCAGGCGCTCATTCGCGATTCGGGCGCGCCGTACCGCATCGTGCTCGATACTTTCCACCACTATCTGAGCGATGTGGCGCAGGCCGACTTCGACGCGCAAATCCAGGTGGCGCAGATCGGCCTGGTGCATCTGTCCGGCGTGGAGGATGGGCGGGATAAAGGCGCGCTGAGCGACGAAGAGCGCATCATGCTGAGCGCAGGTGATCGGCTGGAGAGCCGCCGCCAGGTGCAGAACCTGGAACGCCTGGGCTACACCGGCGTCTATGCCTTCGAGCCCTTCTCTTCGCAGTTGGACAGCTGGAGCGAGGCGGATATCGAACGGGAAATCCGCCACAGCATTGCCCTGCTGCAAGGGTAAAAAAAACGGCCTCCGCGGAGGCCGTTTTTCATGGCGTTACTTCAGGTTGCCGACCACCAGCTGGTGGCGCTCGTTGTAAAACTTACGGTAGGCCAGATAGCAGGCGATGATGGTCGACAGGCTGGCGGTAGAAAGCAGCATGAAGGTCACCATAATCTGGTATTTGATCGCTTTCACCGGGTCGATGCCGGCGAAGATCAGCCCGGACATCATGCCCGGCAGGCTAACCAGCCCAACGGTTTTCGCCGAGTCCACGGTCGGGATCAGCGAAGCGCGGATGCTGTCGCGGATCAGCGCCGCCGAAGCGAACTTGGGCGTCGCCCCCAGGCTGAGCATCTCCTGAATCTTCTGCTGTTCGCTTTTGAAACGCTGGCCGAGGTTGGTGTAGCACAGCCCCACCGCCACCATGGCGTTACCGGCGATCATCCCGGAGATGGGGATCACCTGCATCGGCGTAAATTCGATGGAACCGGTCAAGACCAGTACCGCCAGCGTCAGCACCGCGCCGGTGGTGATGGCGATAAACGACGTCACGAACGCGTGTTCGACGTACTTGCTGCGTTTCTTGGCGTTGTAGGCCGCGTTAAAGCAGATGAACAGCACCATCAACACGGTGAGCAGCGCGTTATCCAGGTCGAAAATGTACTTCAGCACATAGCCGACAATGATCAGCTGCACCACCGCGCGGCAGATGCTCCAGATAATGTCCTTTTCCAGCGCCAGCTTTTCCCGGTGGCTGATCAGGATGGCGACCACCACCAGGATCATCGACAAGCCTAAGGATTCGTTGGTGATGTTATGCTGATTCATGCTGTTGCTCCTGTTGCTCCTGTTGCTCGGCGCCGTGCGCGCGCAGGGTGATCACCTCATCCGCATGCGCTATCTCTTCGGTATCGTGCGTCACCCACAGCACCGCCAGCCGGTGCTCCGCCACCAGCTGATGCACTATCTCATTGACGTTGCGTTTGTTTTCCTCGTCCAGCGCGCTGGTGATCTCATCGAGCAGCAGCACCCGGGGCATAAACTGCAGGTTGCGGATCAGGGACACGCGCTGCTTCTCCCCACCGGACAGCTCATTGATGCTTTTGGTCAGCATCGCCTCCGGCAGCCCGAAACGCGTCAGGTCGGCCTTCATTTTTCGCTCATCCGGCGACTGCTGACGGATCTGATAGGGCAGCGCCAGATTGTCGTAAACCGTATTGCCGAACAGCGCCGGCGTCTGGAAGCAGTAAGAAACCTGCTTGCGATACGCCTCCGGCGACATCTCGGCGATCGCCTGGCCGTCGAAATAGAGGCTCCCGCGGGTCGGATCCATTAAGGAAGAGATGATTTTCAGCAGCGTGCTTTTCCCGCAGCCGGAAGGCCCGGTGATCAGTTTGAACTCGCCCTCACCCAGCGTGAAAGAGACGGAGTCCAGGATCACCTGGTTGTCTATTTGATAATGAATATCATCCAATCTCAGTATGTCTTTCTTTTCCTTCATTACGATGCCGGCTCCCTACACCTGTTCCCGTCTGAGCGATAAGTATATGGCCGCAAAAAACATCTTAGCAATGCCTGCGCGGATGGCAGAGAGCGGAGAGGAGGATTGGCGGAGCAAAACGCCCCGCCAAATGATAAGATTAATTAATGATTAGCTGTAGAGATAGTCAAAAGCGACCGCCAGGGTCGAATCACTCTTTTTTTATCGCTGCCTGTTCGTCGCCGCTGTACCAGCGTAGAGAATTGTTGATGCTGCGGTGGGTGCAGTGGACCTTGCCCTCCTTTTCCAGCGCCAGCAGCAGGGTGCGGGTGGTATAAATATTTTCGCCGCATTTATCCGCCAGCTCGCGCGTCTTCGGCCACTGCTCCGGCGGGGGATGGTGGCCCCCTGACCCTTCGACACGCTCTCTGCACAATCCTTGCAACACATTCAGCATCAGCGATTTTCTGCTTTCAAACGTTTTCGGCGCCTTGGCCATAGCATTCCTCCTGAGTGGTTACTGCTGAGCTCCCCCGCTCACGGCTGCACGTCAGCGATGCGCAGGGTATAAATCATGGTGGCATCCGGGGGGATTGCCGGCGGGCTGCCCTGCTTGCCGTACGCCAGCGCCGGCGGCACCACCAGCGTGATCGAGCCGTGGCGCTGCAGCTTCTCGATAGCGGCGCGAAACAGCGGCGGATAGCGCGTCAACGGCTGAGAGATCACCGTCCCTGCCAACTCCATATCTTTGACCACCCGGCCGTCGACCAGGCTTTCGCGCACCACGATATCCACCCGATCGTCGGCGCCAATCGCCCCATTGCCGGCATAGTCCACCCGGTAGTAGAAACCGAGCGCATCCTGCTTGACGCCCTCCTGACGGGCGAAATCGGCCAGATAGGCTTTGTCGTCCCGCGGTGGCGGTGGCGCCTGCGTCTGCTGCAACCGCTGCTGCGCCGTGCGCAGCGCGCTGTCGATGGCGGCCTCATCCAGCCGCAACCGCCCGGCCAGGGTATCGGCGATGCCGGCCAGCAAAAGCTGCCGGTCTGCCTCCAGCCCCGCGCGCCGGTTCTCCTGCTGCAAGTGCACAATGTCGCGCCCCAGAGACACGCCGGCGGCATACGCCTGTTTGTCCTCCTCGCTGGCCAGCAAGGGCGGTTCGGGTGCCTGTTGCCGCTCGGCCAGCAAGGTGTCGATCCGCTTCTGCTGCTGCGCCAACTGCACCGCCAAACTTGCGCTGCGCTGTTCGGCCCGCGTGAGCGAAGCGGCCAATGCGCCCACCTCAGGCACCGGCGCAACGGCTTGCCGCAATCCCTTCAGGGCATCGGCCAGCGGCCGAATATCGACGATGGCCCGCTCCCGTTTCGGCGCAGCCGGGGCCTGAGCCGCCGCCAACTGCCGCTCCAACTGACGGATCTTCTCCGCCTGCTGTTGCAAAGACTGCTTCAGCGAAGTTAAACGAACGCCGTCTGCCCCGGCGATGGCGGCCGGTTTGGCAGCCGGTGCGGGCGCCGGTTTACGCGCGGCTTCTTCCTTGAGCTCGGCCGGCGGTGCCTGCCGTTGTTCGGCAAACTTCAACAGGGCGGGAATGCCGTCGTCGGCGGCGCAAGCAGCCCCGTTCACCGCCAACAGCAAAAAGCCCATCGCCCATCCTTGCGCGCATCGCTTCATGGCTACAGATTCTCAACCCGGCTGGACAGATCGGACATCAGCTCATGCTCGACGTCGGCGCAGAATTTCTCGGTTTTATATTGATAAAGAGCATCAATCGCTTTACGGGTACTCTCATCCACGTTGCCGCGCACCCCGGCATATCCTGAGGCGTTGGAAAGCAGGCCGTTAAAATAGGCGATGCGCTTTTGGTAACTTTGTGGATTAATATTCTTTAACGAATTAACCCGTTGTTGGCAAAGCGCGATGCGTTGTTCATCGGATTTATCATTAGGATTGTTCTGTGAAAGTTTTTTCACAGAATTCAGTTTTGTCTTGCTACCGTCCGCACAGCCCGATAGCACCATAAAAGACAGCAAAAATATAGCCAATCCCACCTTGCGGCGTCCGCCGCAAGCATTAATCATCGTTATCATTCCGTTTATAATCCTTTAATTGTCACTTAGGTCATCATTATGTGGCGAACGGCAGCGGCACATGCCTTAATTTTATTAATCAAAAGGGGTTAGACAGCGAAAAATCCCTATACCGCAATGCGATAGAATAATTCACTACCGGTGTAATTGTTATTCAATTGTTAATTAATCAGATCTAAACGCGGGTTAAACGCGAATAAGAAACCCAATCACTCGTGAACAGAAAACCATGAAACAACAATAAAAACAATGAATTATGTTTTATATTTTGTTTCTAAAGAGAAATACATCATCTGCTGCCTAAGGGCGATATTAGCAAAACAATATTGTGAATTGTAGGTGCACCCCTATTTCCCCCGATCTAATATCTCGCATATCGTTATTTATATAGTGATTTATACTGGATAATATTTGTATACGATCTATTGATTTTAAAGCAAATATATTTCTTTTTCCTTTTGGTTTTATATTCTGAATTTGACTTAATTTAATAAAATCTATTTCCAAGCAATACTATTATTTGCAAGAATATTCCCAGCAACACGCCACACATAAAACTCGTATTTTATTTACCAGAAAATCCATTGTCGATTTTCCAAATCTCGTTATTTCTCATAAATAACGGATGTTGGCGTATTGCCCAGAGCAAAAGGATCTGGCTCCAACCGCACGGCCGGCGACATGGCGTTGCCGCCGCTGCGGGGGATTTAGATGTGCTGTTCTTTTTATTTAAAAACTCTCTACAGGAACCTGAGAAATGAAACTGAATAAATTAATGCTGGCAACCGTGATTGCTTTCGCTTCCGCATCTGTTGCGCATGCAGCACCTAATCAGGGCAGCGGTAAAGTCACCTTTACCGGCGAAATTATCGATGCGCCATGCAGCGTCGCGCCGGAATCCGTTGATCAGACCGTGCCAATGGGCCAGATCAGCAGCCGCATCCTGGCTAATCAGGGTAAATCCAGCATGCAGCCTTTCAACATCGAGCTGAAAGATTGCTCCATCTCCACCATGAAGAACGTCAAGGTGACCTTTACCGGCACGCCTGATCCGATCAACAACAAACTGCTGGCCCTGAGCGGCACGGCAACCGGCGCCGGCATCGTGATCTACGACAACCTGCACTCCAAAGAAGTGGAACTGGGCACCGCGACCGACGGCCAGGGCCTGAACGACGGCGACAACTCGCTGAAATTCGCCGCCTACCTGCAGGGCAGCGGCGCCTCAAGCACCGTGGTACCGGGCGACTTCACCAGCGTGGCGAACTTCACCCTGGCTTACCTGTAATACCCCACAGGGGATGTCTCAGGGCATCCCCCGCTTTATTGCATGCCGAGGATACCGGCAAGGGAACAGGGAAAGACAGGGAGACGCCAGCATGACTATCCGCCTTTGCGGCCTGTTGCTCATCGCGCTCAGCGTAGGCAGCGCGGCGGCGGCAGCGAAAAATCAGGGCCACGGCAAAGTCAGCCTGGGCGGCACCATCGTCGAAACGCCGTGCGGCATCGCCAGCGACAGCCTGGATCAAACCGTCGATTTCGGTCTGATCTCCATGAGCGACGCCTCGCAGGACGGGCAATCGGTGCTGATCGGCAGCCGCCGCCATTTCACGATCAAACTGGTGAACTGCGAACTGGCCAGCCAGGTAAGGCCTGACTTCATCTATCGCGCGGCCAACGTCACGTTCGACGGCACCGCCGACAGCCGGGATCCTGCCCTGCTGGGCGTTTACGGCGAGGCGAAAGGGGTGGCTATCGAGCTGTTGACCGATGCCGGCACCCCGATCCCGCTCGGCAGCACGACGGCGGATTACCAGATTGTCGCCGGCGACAACACGCTGCGCTTCGGCGCGCAGTTGCGCCTGCATCCCGACAAGGCACGGGCGGGCGGCTTCAGCTCTCTGGCCAAATTCACCCTGTCTTATCTCTAGCGCCGGCGGGCGCTGCACAGCATTACGTATTCAGGTCGTACGGATGACCTGCTATTGGGCGCGGACTTGCCATGAGTGATTATGCTATGACGTCATTACTGACACGGAAACACCTACCTCTCCTCGTCATTCTATCTTTCCTCTGGGTGCGTCCGGCATTTTCCGCCACGGAGTTCAATACCGACGTGCTGGACATCGGCGAGCGCAGCAAAGTGGATCTTTCGCGCTTCTCCGATGCCGATTACGTCATGCCCGGCGCTTATTTGCTGGACATCAAGATCAACCAGAAAACGCTGCCCCAGCGCAGCATTCAGTATTTCCCGTCGCCGGATAACAAAAGCGGCAGCCAGGTGTGCCTGCCGCCTGACCTGGTGGAAAAAATGGCGCTGAAAGAAGAAGCGGCCAAAAAAGTCACCCTGTGGCACGACAACCAGTGCGCCGACATTCGCGGCATCAAAGGCGCGACCGTCTCCGATCGCATCGGCGGCGGCGTGCTGGCGATCACCATCCCGCAGGCGTGGATGAAATACTCCGATCCCGACTGGACGCCGCCCGAGCAGTGGGACGACGGCATCCCCGGCCTGCTGCTGGACTACAACCTGAGCGGCCAGTTAGGCAAGCAGAACCACAATAACAACACCGCCCAGAACCTGAGCAGCTACGGCACGCTGGGCGCCAACCTGGGCGCCTGGCGCCTGCGCGCGGACTACCAGGCCAATTACAATCAACAGGCCGGCGATCGCAGCACCGGTTTCGACTGGAACCAGATCTACGCCTATCGCGCGCTGCCGATGCAGGCCGCCAAGCTGACGCTGGGCGAGATTTATCTCGACTCCGGGGTATTCGACGCCTATCGCTTTACCGGCCTCAACCTGGCCAGCGACGAGCGCATGCTGCCGCCCAACCTGCAGGGTTACGCGCCGGAAGTGCGCGGCATCGCCAAGAGCAACGCCAAGATCACCGTCTCGCAGGAAGGCCGCACGCTGTACGAAACCACGGTGCCCGCCGGGCCGTTCGCCATTCAGGATCTCAACAGCTCGGTGCGCGGCAAGCTGGACGTCAAGGTGGAAGAGCAGGACGGCACCGTTTCGACCTTCCAGGTGGATACCGCGACCATTCCTTATCTGACCCGACCGGGCTACGTGCGCTACAACGTGGCGCTCGGCAAAACCTCGGCCTACGACCACCGCACCCAGGGGCCGCTGTTTTCCGCCAGCGACTTCTCCTGGGGGCTGAACAACGCCTGGTCGCTGTACGGCGGCGCGCTGCTCGGCGGCGACTATAACGCATGGGCGCTCGGCCTCGGCCGCGATCTGAACGTGTTCGGCGCCATGTCGCTGGACGTCACCCAGTCGATCGCCCGTCTGCCCGGCGAGCCGACCGCCAGCGGCATGTCGTTCAAGCTCAACTACGCCAAACGCTTCGACGAGCTGAACAGCCAAATCACCTTCGCCGGCTACCGCTTCTCGCAGCGCAAGTTCATGAACATGTCGCAGTACCTGCAGGAGCGTTACGGCGATTACGACAAGAATTACAACGGCCGCCAGAAAGAGCTGTACACCATCACCGCCAGCAAAACCTTTATGGCGGAAGACAGCGCCAAGGCGATCACCGCCTACCTGACCTACTCGCATCAGACCTATTGGGATGCGCGAACTCAGGATCGTTACGGGCTGTCGGCCAGCAAGCTGTTCAGCGTCGGCGATATCAGCAACATCACCGCCTCGCTGTCGGCTTACCGCACCTATTACCAGGGCCGCACCGACGACAGCGTGATGCTCAACTTCACCGTGCCGATCGGCGATCGCCGGCGCGTCGGTTATGCGCTGCAAACCAACAATGGCGATGTCACGCAGACCGCGTCGTACAACGACTACAGCGATCCGGACAATACCTGGCAGGTCAGCGGCGGCTTCAATCAGTCCGGCAAATCGCTGGCGCGCGGGTACTACACCCACAACGCCTCGTTCGGCTCGCTGAACGCCAGCGCCTCTTACCAGCAGGACAGCTACTCGTCGATCGGCGGCTCGTTCCGCGGCGGCCTCACCGCCACCCGGCACGGTATCGCGGCGCACCAGAACTCGAGCAACGGCGGCAGCCGCATGATGCTCGACACCGACGGCATCGCCGGCGTGCCGATCAACAACGGCCGCGCCTACAGCAACCGTTTCGGGCTGGCGGTGATTTCCGACATCACCAGCTACTACAACACCGACACCCGCATCGACGTCAACAAGCTGGCGGACGACGTCGAAGCCACTCGCGCCGTGGTGCAAGGCACGCTGACCGAAGGCGCCATTGGTTACCGCCACTTCGAGGTGGTGAAAGGCAGCAAGCTGCTGGCCACCATTCGCCTCGCGGACGGCAGCGAGCCGCCGTTCGGCGCCGCGGTCCTGAGCGAGAAAGGCCGCGAGGTCGCGGTGGTCAACGACGGCGGCTCGGTCTACCTGACCGGCGTGCAGCCGGAGGAAAAACTGGACGTCGCCTGGGAAGGCCAACGCCGCTGCCGCATCGTGATCCCGGGCGCCGCCAAGCCGCTGGACCAGCTGCTGCTGCCGTGCGCCACCCTGTAATCCGTAACGCTGAGAAATAATGACATGAACAAACACCCGATAACGCTACTGACCGCCGCCGGCCTGGCCCTGAGCGCCGTACTGCCCACCGCCGACGCGGCGATATCGCTGGATCGCACGCGCGCCGTCTATGTGAGCGACGCCAAATCGATCAGCCTGAATATCGTCAACGAAAACAAAGAGCTGCCATTCCTGGCGCAGTCCTGGCTGGAGAACGAGCAGCACCAGAAAATCACCTCGCCGCTGGTGGTGCTGCCGCCGTTGCAGCGCGTGGAGCCGAGCGAACGCAGCGTAGTGCGCATCACCAAGACGCCGGAGGCGGATCGCCTGCCGCAGGATCGCGAGTCGGTGTTCTACTTCAACCTGCGCGAAATTCCGCCGAAAAGCACCAAAACCAACGTGATGCAGCTGGCGCTGCAAACGCAGATCAAGCTGTTCTACCGGCCGAAGGCCATCGTCGCGCCCAAGGGCCAGGTGTGGCAGGAAAAGCTGGTGTTCCGTAAAAGCGGCGGCGCCGTCATCGTCGACAACCCGACGCCGTTTTATATCACCCTGACCGGCATGACGCGGCAGACGCAAAAACAGGGCGGCGGCGCGATCGGCGGTTTTCAGCCGCTGATGCTGAAGCCGAAATCCAGCGAAAGCCTCAAGCTGCAAGAGACCGGCATGAACAGCTTTGTCATCACCTACATCAACGACTACGGCGGCCACCCGGAGCTGCGCTTCGCCTGCAACGGCAGCGTTTGCACCGCCGTGCCCGAGAAAAAATAAGGAGGTCCAGCATGGCTGAATTCACCGATCGACTGCGCCCGCTGCTGCTCGGCGCACTGCTGTGCGGCGGCGGCGCAATGGCGGCAACGCCGCTGGGCGTGATCGAAGGCACCACCGGCACCGTCAGCTTTCACGGCGGCCTGCTCAGCTCCCCCTGCAGCCTGACGCCGGACAGCCGGGATCAGTCCGTCGATCTGGGCGACATCAGCGCACGCGACTTCCGCAACGCCGGCGATCGCAGCGCGCCGGTGCGTTTTCGCCTCTCGTTCCGCAACTGCCTGCTGGGCGCGCGCGCGCTGGCGGATAACCCGGCCGGCCCGCGCAACGGCGACGCCGGCCGCCTCTATCTGCAAGGTGAGCAGGCCGCCACGCTGGTGTTTCTCGGCGAAAGCGACGTCGACAACCCGTCGTTGCTGAAGCTGAACGGCGGCGTACAGGGCATCGGCCTGCGGCTGCAAGACCAGCAGGGCCAAGTGCTGGAGCTGAATCAGCGCAGCCGCCCCTACATTCTGCAACCCGGCAGCAACACTCTGTGGTTCAGCGCCAGCGTGGAATCCACCCAACGGGCAGTGATGGCCGCCGGGTTCGCCGCCGTGGCGCACATTCAGGTGATTTACCTGTGAGGCTCGAGAACGCGATGAAAACTCAACTGACCAAACTCTGCCTGCCGCTGGCGATTGCACTGGCGGCCCCCGCCGCCTGGGCCAACGGCTACGTCACGCCGGACGGCGGGCCGAAACAGTTCTATATCGATCTGAATGAAACCAACATCACCAACCAGGTGGGGTTCACCAAACTGTTTCCCTATGATCTGGGCGGCACCTATACCGGCAAGGTGTATTGCGATACCCCTATTCCCACCAGCCCGCACTTTTACAAGTCGGATTCGGCGTTGCCCCCCTCCGACTACGGCAACGGTTATTTAAAACTGAATGACTTTTTGGATTTGAAAGCCGAGGTGTGGATTGCCGGCAACAAGAACGCCTACGTCACCGTGCCTTTTTACAACGAATCGAATTTGCTGAGCCAACACCGCTGCCAGCCGCCGTACTTACAGGTCAACAACTACGGCAGCGGTTCCAAAGGCAAGATCACCTTCCGGGTGCGCAAAAAGATCATCAACGGCGTCGAGATTAACGATCGGCAGATCATCGAGATGTACGGCCGCCTCGGCTCAACCGACGGCGGTTTCGGCCCCAATCCGATGGCGCAGGTGTTTATCCAGTCCGCGATCCTCTACGTGCCGGATAAATGCGTGGTGAACGAAGGCCAGCTGATCAACGTGGAGTTCGGCGAGATCGGCGGCAGCGATCTCAACGGCTCGAACTATCCGCAAAGCATTCCGGTGCGCTTCCAGTGCGAGGGCGGCAGCTTCGAGGACGGCACGCTGAACATCAAGCTGGCGGTGTCGGGCACGGCGGCCGCCTTCAGCAACGAGGTGTTCAAAACCGACAAGAACGATCTCGGCATCCGGCTGACGCACAACGGCCAGCTGGTGATCCCGAATGAGTTTTACCCGGTGCCGAACATCGGCAACGGCGGCTCCTGGAACCTGGTGGCGGCGCCGTTCGCCAACGGCGGCGCAGAGATCGGCGAAGGGGAATTCAACGCATCGGCCACCATCGTGGCGGCATTCCAGTAACCGAGGGAGGAACGGAAAATGCGTCTACGCGCTTTAGCGCTGCTGAGCTGCGCGCCCTGGTGGTTTGCCGCCGTGCCGGCGGCGGCGAACACCGAGCTTATCGGCGCGCCGGTGCAGTTCCATGGCACCGTGGTGAGCCGCCCGTGCAATATCGAACCGCAGTCCGCCGATCAGTTGGTGGATATGGGCACGGTGATCGTCAAAACCCTGTACCGCTACGGCCATACCACGCCGGTACCGTTCAGCATCAAGCTGACCGACTGCAAGACCACGGTGTTCAAATCCGTCAGCGTGACCTTCAGCGGCACCGAAGACGGAGAGCTGCCGGGCAAGCTGGCGATCAACAACGGCGCGAACGGCGCCGCCATCGCCCTGTTCGATCATCAGGGCGCAGATATCGATCTGAATAAGGCCACCAGCGCCGTCGCGCTGCAAAACGGCCCCAACAGCCTGAACTTCACCGCCTATGTGCAGGGACGGCCGAGTGCGATTCAGAACCAAAGCATTACCGAAGGCGAATTCACGTCCGTCGCCAATTTTGTGCTGGCGTACCAATAAGCCCGCACCGCCCCAGGGAAATCAGGAAAACGACCGGCGCGCGAACGCCGGCGATTGGCCGTCACCGTTCGCTCCGGCGCGGTGCCGCAGCCTTTTAAGGAGCCACCCATGCCAGATATTCGCTTCACGCTGTTCGACAGCGATAACTTCTACCAGCAGGGGCTGCGTCTGCTGCTGCAGGACTATCTGCACTCCCTGAACGAATGCCACCGCCGGTACCCGCAGTTCTCGCCGCTGGCGCTGCAGGCCTTGGATAACATCGAAATCGTGTTTCGCACGCCGGAAGAGCGCTGGGGCTGCGCCTGCTGCTACCAGAGCCCCTACGGCATCCCGCGCCAGCGGCAGCTGACCCTGCTGATCCTCGACGACGCGACCCAGCAACAGGTGAAAAACCTGCCGCCGCTGTTCAGCATCCATCGGCGCGATTCGGCCTACGCCATCCGTCTCAAGCTGCAAATGGCGTTGGAAAAATTCATCCAACATCCGTGGGTGGCGCTGCACGCCGCCGGCATGTGGAAATGCCAGGCCTGCCGCATCGCCGCGCTCAGCCACTGCGAGAAAAAGGTGCTGGGGTTGATGAGCAGCGGCATGTCCGCCTGCAGCATCGCCGGCCTGCTGCAGCGCAGCCAGAAAACCATCAGCGCCCATAAGCGTTCGGCGATGCGCAAGCTCAACGTGCGTAAAAACAGCGAGCTGAATAAGGTGCTGCTGAACCAGCGGGGTTTGGGGTAAAGGCGATAACAGGCCATTATGCGCCAGGTTGCTGGAACATCGCCGCCAACATATCGACAAGCAGCGCCGCATAATGGCCGGTGGGGTCGAGATCGGGATCGAATACCGTCACCGTCATGCCGCAGCACAGCGGATTTTGCAGCAGGCGCACGCCAATACTCTCCAGCCATTGCCGATCGATGCCGGGCGACCCCGGCGAATCGACCGCCGGCATCACTGTTTGATCGAGTACGTCCACGTCGAGATGCAGCCAGAAGCGCCACTGCGGCTGCGCGGCCAAGACGCGTTCGATCCGCCGGACGATTTCCGCTTCCCCGATGCGGTGGGCGGTAAAAACATCAATGCGCTCAATCGCCGTCTGCGCGATATCCGGCCAGGCGAAGTCCACATCCCGGCTCTCGCGTTCCCCCAGCTGTACGATTTGCCGTTCCGGCACCAGCGGCGGCGTGACGCCGGGCCAGGTCGTCAGCAGGGGTTCGCCGCGGCCGCTCGCCAACGCCAAATCCATCCCCGCCACCGCCCCCAACGTCTGTTCGGCATCGTAATTGCCAGGGTGGCGGAAGTCGCTGTGCCCATCGATATGCACCAGGGACAGCGGCCCCGCCCGGCGCGCCCCGGCTAACGCGCCCAATAAAACCGAACAATCGCCACCGATGACCAACGGAAAATCTCCCCCCTCCTGTACTGCGGCCACCGCCTCCGCCAGCTGTAAATTGAAGGTGCGAATAGCATGCCCATTGCGAATGCGGGTGCCCGACTGCGCCAGCGGGGAATACGACGGCTGCCGCAGGGTGCTGACCGCGCCCGCCGCCAACCTTTCCACCAGCCGCTGCGCCATCAGCGCCTGCGGCGCCCGCCAGGCGCCGGGCACATGGCCGGGCCGCAACGGCCGCAGGCCCAGATTGCTCGGTGCAAGAATGAGGTGCATACGTGCGATCTCCGTGCAAAAAACGTCGTCGTAGCCAAAAGCATAAGCGCCGCCGCGCCGGGCGCGCGTTCTTTTTTCAATCTTGCGCGGCGCATAGCGAACAGGGCAAAAGCGGTTTACTCTGAACACCTATTTTCACACTGCAAAGCGAACCGGAATTCATGCCCAGAACAGCCAAAGTCGTTGACGTCCCCGCCCTCGGCGAGCTCGATCGCCAGGCGGGCCAGCTTAGCCACCAGCTGGCGCAGGCCCTGCGCCAGGCCATCCATCGGGGCGATCTGAAAGCGGGCGATCTGCTGCCCTCGACGCGTCGGCTGTCGGCGGCGCTGAATCTGGCGCGCGGCACGGTATTGGAGGCCTTTGCTCAGCTAACGGCGGAAGGTTTTCTCGAACCGCAGCCCGGCTCCGGTACCCGGGTCGCTCACTATCAGGCGCCGCGCCGCACGCCGCACGCCAACGCGCAGGCGAGTTCGGCGGTCGCGGTTCCGCTTTCTTCACAGGCGCAGCATCTGGCGCGCTTCGCCGCCCAGGCGCGGGCGCTGCCGCCGGTGCCGTTCACCGTCTCGGTGCCGATCGGCGATACCGCGCCCGACGATGTCTGGCGGCGGCTCGGCAACCGCATCCGGGCGCGCGGCCCCGGCGCCCCGTCAGGCTACGGCGATCCGCTGGGCGCGTTGCCGCTGCGCGAAGCCATCTGCGACTATGTGCGCCGTTCCCGCTCGGTCAACTGCACGCCGCAACAAATCCTCATCACCGCCGGCACGCAACAAGGGCTCTATTTGGCCGCGCAGATCCTGTTGGACGCCGGCGACAGCGCCTGGGTGGAAGATCCCGCCTACGCCGGCATTACCGCCATTTTCGACAGCCTGTTTCGCGATCGGCACATGATCAGGGTGCCCGTCGCCGACGACGGCATCGATGTTGCCGCCGGCGTGCGTCTGGCCGCCGATGCCCGCGCCGCCTTTGTCACGCCGTCGCATCAATATCCGCTGGGCATGCCGATGAGCATGGCGAAAAGAAGCGCCCTGCTGGCCTGGGCCAAAGAGCGGCAGGCCTGGATCGTGGAAGACGATTACGACAGCGAGATGCGCTACGCCGGTCACCCGTTCCCTTCGCTGCAGGGGCTGGCGCCCGAGCGGACGCTCTATCTCGGCACCTTCAGCAAGGTGCTGTTCCCTTCCCTGCGGCTGGGTTACGCCATCGTGCCACCGCCGCTGGTCGACGCCTTTTGCGGCGCCAGGATCCTGATGGATCGCCATCCGCCCAGCGCAGATCAACACGTGCTGGCCGCCTTTATCGCCGAAGGGTATCTCGACCGGCATATCCGCAAAATGCGCGGCGTCTACGCCGAGAAACGCCGGGTGCTGATCGAGGCGATCAACGCGCATATCCCGGCCGAGTTGGCGATGGTGCAGCCCTGCGATCAGGGCATGCATATGGTGCTGTGGCTGAGGAAAGATCTCGACGACGCACAGATCGCCCTGCGCGCCAACCAAGCCGGGCTGGCGCTGCGGGCGGTATCGCCGATGTATGCACCCGGCAACGGCGAACCGGGGCTGGTGCTGGGGTTGGGCGGTTATGCCGACCGCCAGGTGCAACAGGCGGTGGAACGGCTCGGACAGGTGATCCTGGCCTGCGCCGGCAGCGGCGCCTAGCGGGAAAAGCGCTTGGCGCCGAACACGCAAACCACCACGCCGGCCATCACGGCGATCATCATCGGCTGGACGGTTTCCTGCAGCAGCCAGGCCGCCAGCGCCAGGCCGAAGAACGGCTGCAGCAGCTGCAGCTGCCCGACGGCGGCGATGCCGCCCTGCGCCAGGCCGCGATACCAGAAAATAAACCCAATCCACATGCTGAACACCGAGACGTACACCAGCGACAGCCAGGCAGCGCCGCTGACGGCAGGCCAAGCGGCCGGCGCCGCCCACCACGCGGCCGCCAGCGTCAACGGCAACGCCACCACCAGCGCCCAGGAGATGACCTGCCAGCCGCCGATCCGACGCGACAGCACCGCCCCTTCGGCATAGCCCAGACCGCACAGCAGCACCGCACCGATCATCAGCGCATCCCCTTGCCAGGTACCGCCGTTTCCCTGGCTCAGCGCGAACGCCCCCACCAGCGCGGCCCCGATCCCGGAAAAGGCCCAAAAAGCGGGTTTGGGCCGCTCTCCGCCACGCAAGACGCCAAAACCGGCGGTCGCCAGCGGCAGCAGGCCGATATACACCAGTGAATGCGCCGAGGTGGTGTGCTGCAGCGCCAGCGCCGTCAGCAGCGGGAAACCGATGACCACGCCGAGCGCCACAAACAGCAACGGCGGCAAATCGGCCCGCGTCGGCCGCGCCTGGCGGGTGATCAGCAACGCACACAGGGCCAGCAAGGCGGCAATCGCCGCCCTGGCCGCCGTCAGAAACAGCGGATCGAGCTCCAGCACCGCCACCCGCGTGGCGGGCAGCGAGCCGCTGAAGATAATCATGCCGAGGAAGCCGTTCATCCAGCCCTGAGCCGAATGCCCGACCTCGGGATGAGCGGGGGTAACAACGAGAGTTTTTTCAGACTGACTGTCCATGATGCGAACGCTCCGCACGCCTGAGGCATACCGAAATCGGCAACCCGCGAGGCGAGGTCATAGTGAAAGAGAACAGCATTCCCCGGCGTCGCTTGCCGGGGCTGCGTTCTATTTTTCAGATAAAGCGGTTCACGGACAGGTCCAGATAGCGAGATTTTCACTGTGCCGGTTGCCAAAGCGCGCCGCTAACGCCAGAGAAGGGCGTTTTTCGGGCTGTCCTTGGCCGTTTGACGGCACTGCCTGCGGGGTATCATGGACTTTTATGCGTTTTTGCAGAACAGGACAAGGTGCGGTGCCGTGGTGAAACCCTTCTTACGCAGTGGCAGTTTGGATGATGTGCTGGCTTTAGGCGAGAACGGGCAACCGATCTACGCCTGCGCGCAGCAGCTGCGGGAAACCCTGCGTCTTCGCCGGCAGCCACAGGCCGCCGACTGTCTGGCGATCCCCCAGCCGAACGAAAGCGGCACCCGCATCGACTGGTATGCGCCCTTCCCGGGAAAGGTCACCTCCTGGCTGGCGGCCAGCGACGCCCAGCGCGCGCAGGCGGTGCGCCACCTGGAACACTGCCTGGCGACCTTCCGCAGCCTGACGGAGCAGACCCAGGCGACCGCTCATCCCAGCCACCGCCTGTTCGGCGCGCTGCTGGCCAAAGCGATGCATATTCCCGATCCCAACCACGTCTACCTGGTAGACGACCGGCCGGTGCTGACCTTTTGGGGCTTTATCAAACCGCAGGCGCAGAGCCCGGACGATCCGTTAGCCTGCCTGCGCCCGCTCGAATCGGAAGTGGAAAAACCGGTGCCGATCGCCGCCGCCCCACGCAAACCGGCCGTTGTCGAACCGGTAAAACCGGCTCCGGCCGCCGAGCCTGAACCGGTGCCCGCTCCGGCGGCCCCCGTCGAATCCCCTGCCGTCGTTCGCCCACGTCGACGCCACGCGCTGTGGCTGTTGCCCGTGCTGCTGTTAGGCAGTGCGGCGCTGGCCGCCTGGCTGCACCGCTCACCGCCGCCGCAACCGGCGATACCGACTGAGGTGCACCCTCCTGCAGCGCCGGAAAAAACCGCCGCGCCGTTGCCTAAGCTGCGTTTGCCGCTGGCGCACGCGACGCTGATGCCGCCGCCACCGGCGCCGGTCATCCCGCAGCCGGCGGACAAAAATGCGCTGGTGCTACCGCCCGAGGCGGTGAAGGCCGGCTCCACCCGTTTCCTTAACGGCAAATGGCGCGCCACGGTGGCGCTGAAAGATCCGATCACCGGCAAACGCCCCAGCCTGCAATACCGCCTGAACGCGGGCAAAGGCAACGCCATCATCGCCTACGGCGACGGCGTCACCTGTCGGGTCGCGGTCGAAGCCGGCCTGATGCAGTCCGGCAATCTGGTGATCAACAGCCGCACCAAGGCACGCTGCAGCGACGGCAGCCGCTATCAGATCCCGGAAATCGTCTGCCGCCAGGGCGAGACCGGCGCGGCGGAGTGCACCGGCCGCTACGATGCGGACACCACCTATCCCATGACGTTCAAGCGTGAGAGTAAATGATGCTGGCCCCCCTTACTGACTACAAACACGGCGTTACGCTGATTCAGGACAGCGGCATTCAGTTTCTGGACTTTGCCCTGACGCCGCGGCTGGATGCCGAGTTTCCCGGCAAATTCGTGCGCAAAACCGCCAGTGGCCCGCTGCTGCGCCTGCAATGGGAGGCCGAGAGCGGCAAATACCAACTGCCGGCCGAGGGCGGACAAGCCGCCGAAGTGGTGCGGCCTGAGTTCAGCTACCCGCTGCAGCAGTCGCTGTGCCTGCTGGATAAGCTCTGGCTGCCGTTGCCGTTCCTGCGCTACACCGCCTCGGGAATGTTTTTATCGGGCCCGGATAACTGGGCACGTCTGCAGGTGGTGCAGTTGGATGAGCCGGATCAGGACGGCAATCTGCTGCGCGTGGTGCTGGCCTTCGACACCCGTGCCGCCGCGCCCGGCCAGGAAGCGTTGGCGCCGGGCGAAAGCGATCTCGGCACCGGGCTGAACTTCACGCTGGCGCACCGCAACCACGAGCTGGGCGAGTTCCTCGATCTGACCTGGGTGGACGGCTGGCTGCGCGAGGCGTTCAGCCAGCGTGCCACCGAGCGGGAACAGCGCGCCGAGGCGGAGATCAACGCCGGGCTGAAAACCTTCGAGTATCAGGCGCACTACCTCAATCTGTTGCACATGCTCGGTCATCAGCTGGCGGTGCCGCAGATAAAAATGGTGGCGGCGACGCTGCAACAACCGGCGATCGACGTCGATCTGGTGCTGGACGTCGGCAATTCTCACACCTGCGGCGTGCTGGTCGAGGACCATCCGGAAGAGAGCAACGGCCTGAAGCAAACCTATGAGCTGCAGCTGCGCTCGCTGTCCGAACCGCATCAGGTCTACAACGAACTGTTCGAGAGCCGGGTGGAGTTTTCTCAGGCCGTCTTCGGCAAACCGCATCTGTCGTTCCAGAGCGGGCGCGACGATGCCTTCCAATGGCCGTCCATCACCCGCGTCGGCCGTGAGGCCGCGCAATTGGCGCAGCGACGCGAAGGGCATGAAGGCACCACCGGCATCTCCAGCCCACGGCGTTATCTGTGGGACGAGGAGCGCTATGCGCCCGGCTGGCGCTTCAACGAGCGGCACGAGCCGATGGCCGCCGCCGCGCCGTTAACCACCCTGATCAACGATGAGGGCGTGCCGCTGTCCGCCCTGCCGACGGCCGAACGGCTGCCGGTGTTCGCCGCCCATTACAGCCGCAGCGCGGTGATGAGCCTGATGTTGAGCGAGCTGTTGGCGCAGGCGCTGATGCAGATCAACAGCATCGCCCAACGCAGCCGCATGCCGAACGCCGCCGCGCCGCGCCGTTTACGCGCCATCATCCTGACGCTGCCTTCGGCGATGCCGAAGCCGGAGCGCGAGATCTTCCGTCGCCGCATGCAGGAAGCGATTGGGCTGGTATGGAAAGCCCTCGGTTGGCACCCGCAGGATGCGCCATTTGACGGCACGCACACCCGCTTCCCGGCACCGCAGGTGCAGATCGAGTGGGATGAAGCGACCTGCGGCCAAATGGTCTATCTGTACAACGAAACCCAGGTGAACTTCGCCGGCCGCACCGACGCCTTCTTCGCCGCCATGGCGCGGCCCGATCGGCCGCTGGCGCCGGGTGAACAGGCCGGAAAAACGCTGCGCATCGCCTCCATCGATATCGGCGGCGGCACCACCGATCTGGCGATCACGCACTACTCGCTCGACGACGGCGTGGGCAACAACATCAAAATCAACCCGCGCCTGCTGTTCCGCGAGGGCTTTAAGGTCGCCGGCGACGACATCCTGCTGGACATTATCCAGCAATTTGTTCTGCCCGCCGTGCAACAGGCGTTCGAAGCCGCCGGCGTGAACGCCGCCGCGGCGCTGATGGACAAACTGTTCGGCAACGAAGGGCGCATGGACGGGCTTTCCACCCTGCGTCAGCAGGCCGCGCTGCAGATTTTCATGCCCGCCGGGCGCGCGCTGCTCGGTGCCTATGAAGAATACGATCCGCTGGACAGCCGGGCGGAAATCGCCGCCAACCTCGGCGATCTGCTGCCGCAGCCGCCGACGCCGCAGGTGCTGGCGTTTATCAACGGCGAAGTGCAGCGCGAAGCCGACAGCGACGCCTTCGATATTCTGCGCACCCCGCTGGTGATCCGCCTGGCCGATCTGCACGCCGCCTTCTTGTCCGATCGCATCGGCATCGGCCGCTGCCTGCGCCTGCTGGCCGAGGTGGTGGCGCTGTATACCTGCGACGTGCTGCTGCTGACCGGTCGCCCGGCGCGTTTCCCCGGCGTGCAGGCGCTGCTGCGCCACCTGCAGCCGCTGCCCGCCAGCCGCATTCTGCCGCTTGAGGGCTACCACACCCGCAGCTGGTACCCGTTCAACAAACGCGGCCGCATCGACAACCCGAAATCCACCGCCGCGGTGGGCGCCATGCTGTGCCTGCTGGCGATCGATCTGCGGCTGGAGAGCTTTTACTTCAACGTCGGCGATTTCCAGCCCTACTCCACCATTCGCTATCTGGGCATGCTGGACGGCAACAACATGCTGGCGGACGATAACGTCTATTACCGCGACATCGATCTGGATCGCGCCGATTTCGCGCTCGATCCCGCCGGCAGCTTCCAGCTGCGCGGCCCACTGCGTCTGGGCTTCCGACAGTTGGACAACGAACGCTGGCCGGCCTCCCCGCTCTATACGCTGACCATCAATGACGCCCAGCTGGCGCGCAAGCTGGCCGGCGACGCGGTGATCGGCCTGCGTCTGGCCATCACCGCCAGCGCCGAGCAGGGCGCCGAAAGCGTCAAGATCGCGCAGGCGGTGCTGGCCGACGGCAGCCCCGTCCCGGCTCACCACCTGCAACTGAAACTCAATACCCTGGCTGCCAGCGCCTCCGGTGCGACCCACTACTGGATAGACAGCGGGAGCATTTACCCACGATGAAAACGCACACCTTTGCCCCAGCGGCCCCGAATAACGCGCTCAGCGCCGGCATTGTGCAGGCGATCGACTGGGTGGACGCCACACGCCGACAATCCGCCCGCCTGGAGCAGGAAGCCGATCGCCTGACGCTGCGTCTGCGCGGTTGCCATAACCGCGCCGTCCAGTTGGAAAACACCCGGCCTGCGCAGGTCGCCATCGGTTTGTATGGCCACAACGCCGCCGCCAAGGCCCATCTGCTGGCGGCGCTGGCGCCTGGCGCCAAACGCTTCAACGCGGACCTGTCGCTCGCGGTGCGCTACTGCACGGCGGCCGAAACGGGGCCCGCCGATTATCCGATCGCCCTCGCGCTGCTCAACGAAGCGCAGTGGTTATCCATCACGATCGGCGCCGCCGCGATGCGCGGCTTTCGCCCGGACTGGGACGCCCGCGCCATCGCCGGCCATTTGCAAGCGTTGGCGCGCCACCGCCAAGCCGTCGCCCTCGATGGCCTCGACGGCAACGCCGTGCTGGCGCTGTGGGACAATCAACGCCGCCACGGCGGCAAAGAGCAACCCACGCTCGACAGGCACTTCTGGCCGCAGGCAGTGACGCTGGCGCCGCAGCTGAGCATCGACGATCGCGCGCGCCTGTTTGCACCGCTGTGGGGAGAGGAGACGACGTTGACGGCGCGTTATCGCCAGCTGGCGCACGCGCTGCATACCCTCGGCGACAACCGACAGGTTCATGCACCGCGCCGCGCGTTGGCGCAGCTGACCGCAAACGCCGTACCGGAAAACGCCACGATCGCCGTCATGACCGAACAAGGCGATGAACGGGAGATCGCACTGAGCGATCTGGCCTGGCTGACCGCCGAAGTGACCACCGTTCTGCCGCAGACAGCGCAGGCGGGCCTGCCCGCCGATGTGGCGCTGATCGACCTGCCCGGCAGCCGCAGCTGTCCGCAGGCGGAGCCGGCGCAGCGTCTGCAACAGGCAAAGCGCGCCCATTTATTGACCCGCTGTGCGGACGGCCTGCACGCCAATCTGTTGCTGGTAACCGATGCCGCCGCTACGCCGCAGGACGCCGCGCGCGTCGGCCAGGCGCTCGGCGATTGGGTCAACCACACCCAGGGGGAAACCCCGGCGCTGCGCCAACGTCGCAAGCCCGGTTTAATCTGGGCAATCACGCCGTTCGACTCGCGTCAGGAAGGCAAAGCGCGGCCCGACGACGCCGTCCAGCGTCAGGTCGGCGAGCCCGGCGACAGCTGGGCCACGCTGCTGGCGCTGGATGAACAGGACTGCCGCCGCATGGTGAACTACCTGGCCGCTCAGGCGCGTCCGGCCCACAAGCAAGCGCGCCTGCTCGAACAGCGTGAGGAATTGCAGCGCGAGCTGACGGAAAGCCTGCTCGGTAACTGGCTCACCGCCGCCGATCCGCACGCGACGCAGCAACGCGCGCAACAGCTGCTGCGCGCACTGCAGGCGCAGGCCGGCCGCCACGGCGAACTGTTGGAACGGTTGCTGCCCCAGCGCGATACGCTGCGCCAGCTTTATCAGCAACAGCAGCACAGTGCACCGGCCCCGACGATGGCGCCTTCACCGTTCGGACTGGATATCGATCTGTTCGGCGAGCAAGAACCCACCGCGTCGGGCGGTCAGCCCGCATCGCCTTTTGCCGCGCGGATCTTCGCGGATTGGATCAACCATCTGCGTGCGCTGCCGGACAGCCGCCGGTTGCTGGATCTGCTTGGCGTCGAGAAGCCGCACCTGGAATTGCTGGTCGATGCGCTGATCGGCGCCGCCTGCCGCCTGCAGCTCGACGGCGAACTGGAGCGTGCGCTGTACGCCGGGGGCCTGCCGGAACAGGGTGAAGATCGGCAGATCAGCCAGGCGCTGGCGCTACTGGGCGACTTCGTCGCCTGGCTTGGCTTCCCACGGCGCGATACGGCAACGCGCCCCGAGAGCCGCGTCAACCCCGGCCAGCCGATCTTTACCCCGCCGCCGCAGCCGGCGGTGGACTGGAGCGGCCAGCAGCGGCTAACCCGGCTGGCGCCAACGCCGACCAAAAATACCGCGTTTTATATCTATGACTGGCTGATCGGCCTGCAAACCCTGCTGGCGGAGAATGCGGCACAGGCGCAGCCCGCGCTGGCAGACGAGCAGCGCGCCGACCTGGCGGCGATCGTGGCCGCTTTACGCGCGGTGCCGTAGTAGACGCCGCCGGCGATCAGTGGCAGGCCGGCCCGGCCGACATCACTTCGCGGAAATGGGTGACCAGCGGGCGCAGGTTGGCCTTGTGCCACACTGCCCACAGCTGCGTGGTGTATTGCATCCAGGGCAGTTCGCGCAGCACCACGCCCTGCGGCGCGTTATGCCGCAGGCTGTGCTGGATCAGCGTCATCCCCAACCCGGCGGCGACCAACCCCAGTGCGGTCAGCGGCTCGCCCGCTTCCAGCCGAATATCCGGATCGAACCCGGCCTTCACGCAGGCCGCCACAAAGTCGTCGCGCGAATGAGCATCCTCTTTGTGGATCACCGAGATCCAGGCCTGATCGGTGAGATCCGCCGGCTGCAGCGTCTCCCTTTCAGCCAGCGGATGCGTCTGCGGCAGGGCCAGCAGCATGCGATCGTCCAACACCTGCGTATAGTCCAAATCCTGATCGTCACGATCCGGCGCCGTATTGACCAACGCCACGTCCAGGCTACGCTGCCGCAGCCCTTCCAGCTGCATGGAAGAAGGTTGGCTGTAAAGCACGATGTGCACATCCGGCCGGGAAACCCGCAGCGATCGCAATGCGTTCGACAAAACGCCGGAGTGCATCGCATTTTCGATATAGCCGATGCACAGCCCGCCGTCTTCCCCCCGCCCCAGGCGGCGCCCGAGCGACTCGAGCCGGTTGGCGTGCGTCAACAGCGCGCGGGTTTCGGCCAGAAACGTCTGGCCGTCGGCGGTCAGGCGGATGCGCTGCTGATTGCGCTCAAACAGCATCAACCCGAGGCGCTCCTCAAGCTGGGAAATCTGCCGGCTCAGCGGGGACTGGGAAATGTGCAGCCGTTCGGCGGCGCGGCCGACGTGCTCCTCTTCCGCCACCGCGACAAAGTATTTCAACTGACGTAAATCGATCACATGAGACCTCAAAGGACTTAACTTAGACAAATTATGTCCTATCAAGTCACAACTTGCCACGTTATCTTTTGCCTCGTGACGGGGCAGACAGGTATGAGCCCCATAAGTTTCCCTGAAAAGATAACGTATTGAGGATCGACTATGAGCATCAAAAATATTTTACCCGGCAAGATCGGTTTGGGCGGCGCGCCGCTCGGCAATATGTTCCGCAACATCCCGCAAGAGGACGTGCAAGCCACCGTCAGCGGCGCCTGGGATCTGGGCATTCGCTACTTCGACACCGCACCGCTCTACGGTTCCGGCCTGTCGGAAATCCGCATGGGTGAAGTGCTGTCGCAATACCCGCGCGACGAGTATGTGCTGAGCACCAAAGTGGGCCGCATCATGCTGGACGAAGAAGAAGACACCTCCGCCCGCGATCTGGGCGAGAAAGGCGGTCTGTTCGAACACGGTCTGAAGAACAAGATCGTCAACGACTACTCCGCCGATGCCACGCTGCGTTCCATTGAAGACAGCCTGAAGCGCCTCAAAACCGACCGCCTGGATATCGTCTGGATCCACGATCCGGCCCAGGATTTTTACGGCGACAACTGGATTGAGCAGTTCAACATCGCCCGCACCGGCGCTTTCCGCGCGCTGACCCGTCTGCGTAAAGAAGGGGTGATCAAGGCCTGGGGCCTCGGCGTCAACCGCGTCGAGCCTTGTGAACTGGCGCTGGGCCTGAGCGAAACGCAGCCGGATGCCTTCCTGTTGGCCGGCCGTTACAGCCTGCTGGATCATGAACGCGCCCTGCAGCGTTTGATGCCGGAAGCCCTGGCGAGCAACGTCGACATCGTCGTCGGCGGCCCTTACAACTCCGGCGTGCTGGCCGGCGGCGAGCACTACGAATACCAGAAAGCGTCCCCGGCGGTGCTGGCAAAGGTAGCGCAAATCAAAGCGATCGCCGCTCGCTTCCAGGTCGACGTCAAAGCCGCCGCGCTGCAGTTCGCGCTGGCTAACCCGGCGGTGGCCGCCGTGATCCCCGGTTCGAGCCGCCCTGGCCGCATGGCCGAAGATCTGGCTGCGCTGGACGCCGTTATCCCGGCTGAATTCTGGGCCGAAATGCGCCGTCAGAAACTGGTGGCCGACAACGCGCCGTTGCCGACTCGTTAAGTTTTATGGGGCCGCATGGCCCCATTACCCCCATTAACTCGATGAGATACATGATGAAACTGGATCTTTCAGGCAAAGTCGCCGTCGTCAGCGGCTCCACCTCCGGCATCGGCCTCGGCATCGCGCGCGGGCTCGCCAAAACGGGTGCCACCGTCGTGATCGTCGGCCGTCAGAAAAGCGGGGTCGATCACGCCATCGCCGACATCAGCGCCAACGTGCCCGGCGCGCAGGTACGCGGCGTGGTCGCGGATCTCGGGACAGAACAAGGGGCTGCTACCCTGTTCGCCGCGGAACCGAAAGCCGACGTGCTGATCAACAACCTGGGCATTTTCAACGATAAAGACTTCTTTACCGTGCCCGACAGCGAGTGGATGCACTTCTATAACGTCAACGTCCTCTCGGGCGTGCGTCTGGCGCGCCACTACGCGCAGAGCATGACCGAGCAGGGTTGGGGACGCATTATTTTCGTGTCGTCCGAATCCGGCGTCGCCATCCCGGCGGACATGATCAACTACGGCGTCACCAAAAGCGCCAACCTGGCGGTGTCTCACGGCCTGGCGAAACGCCTCGCCGGCACCGGTGTGACGGTCAACGCCATTCTGCCGGGGCCAACCTTTACCGAAGGCCTGCAAGAAATGCTGGCGGATGCGGCGGCCAAATCCGGGCGCAGCGCACGCGATCAGGCCGACGAGTTCGTTAAAACCGAACGCCCAAGCTCCATTATTCAGCGCGCGGCGGACGTCGATGAAGTGGCCAACCTGGCCGTTTACCTCGCCTCTCCGCTGTCTTCGGCCACCACCGGCGCGGCGCTACGCGTTGACGGTGGCGTCGTAGATACGCTGGCAATGTAACCCTGTACCCGAACCCGATATTAAGAGAGAAAGAAAATGGCTACTACATCCGTCTCTATGGACATCCCGGCATCTGCCGACACCGTATGGCAACTGATCGGCGGCTTCGACGCCTTGCCTGACTGGCTGCCGTTCATCCCGAAAAGCGTCGTTTCACAAGGCGGCCGCGTGCGTACCTTAACCACCGCCGACGGCGGCACCGTCATCGAGCGGCTGGAAGCGTTCGACAACCGTCAACGCAGCTACAGCTACTCCATCATGCAGGCGCCGTTCCCGGTGGTGAATTACCTGTCCACCCTGTCAGTGCACGCCACCGACGACGCCAACGTGGCGCGCGTGGAATGGTCGGGCAGCTTCACGCCGGTCAACATCAGCGACGACGAGGCCATCGCCCTGTTCAGCGGCATCTACCAGGGCGGCCTGGATGCGCTGAGCGACAACTTCCCTCGTTAACGCTTGAACGCTTAAGCCCCACGGTCGATGGCTGCACCCATCGGCCGTTTTTTTTGGGGGTTTGGGCGCACGAACGGGAACGCCGCGAAGCAGGATAAATCCGTCATCGCCGCTTATGCTGTAAAGGAGATGTTCATTTGAGGAGATGACCGTGCGCCCCTTCAACTTGCAACGGCTGGATCATGTGGTGCTGCGCGTGCGCGATATGCAGAACAGCCTGCGTTTTTATACCCAGATCGTCGGCTGTGATATCGCCAAACAGCGACCGGATTTGGGGCTGGTGCACCTGCGCGCCGGTGCCTCCATGATTGACCTGGTGGACGTCAACGGCGTACTGGGGAAAAAAGGTGGCGAAACGCCCGATCCTCATCGGCAAAATGTCGATCACGTCTGCCTGCGCATCGATCCATTCAACGAAGACGCGTTGTTGACCTATCTGCGATCGCAGGGCATCGACGTTGACCCCGCCGAATCGCGCTACGGCGCGGAAGGCGACGGGCCATCGATTTATTTCAGCGATCCGGACGGCAATCGCGTGGAATTGAAAGGGCCGGCAGGGTGCAATTAACAGACAAGAGAAAATGAAACCTCGTCGGCTGAGAAAACCGATCGCCTCGGTGATTTTTGCTCTGGTATTCGCTGTCTTGCCGAACATCATTCCCTCTCGGCTGCTGCCGACACCGGACATGGCGTGGGAAATGGTTCACAAGTCTAATGAATAGGGTCTCGGCGATCCGCAAGCGCTTTCGACAACCGACCAGCTACTAATGCTTTATGACGCTCGCTGGGTTGTATCTGCGTTTTATGCCAACAACATCGGCCTGAGCCGTCACTGCTGAACGTTAACGCCCCTGCGCCGCCAGCGCCTGGGCGCAGGCCCAGGCCGAGCTCCAGGCCCACTGGAAGTTGTAGCCGCCCAACCACCCGGTCACGTCCACCACTTCGCCGATAAAGTAGAGCCCCGGCGCCTTGTGGGCCTCCATCGTCTTGGAGGAAAGTTCATTGGTGTCGACGCCGCCAAGCGTCACTTCCGCCGTGCGGTAGCCTTCGGTACCGTTCGGCTGCACGCGCCAGTTCTGCAACAGATCCACCAGCGCCGCCTGCTGCGGCGCATTCAGCTGCTTCAGCGTCGCCTCCGGCAACTGTCCCAGGGTCTGCAAGCACTCCACCAGCCGCTTCGGCAATTGCAGCGCCAGGGTGTTTTTCAGGCTTTGGTTCGGGTGCTCCCGGCGTTGATCATCCAGGAAGGCCGCCAAATCCAGCTCAGGAAGTAAGTTAACGCTCACATACTCACCCGGTTGCCAGTAGCTGGACAGCTGCAGCACCGCCGGGCCGGACAGGCCGCGATGGGTAAATAGAATGCTTTCACGGAAGCTGACGCCGTTCTCGGCGGTGAGCACCGCCGGCACCGAGACGCCAGACAGCGTCTGCACATGCTCCAGCAGCGGCTTATGCAGGGTAAACGGCACCAGTCCGGCGCGCGTCGGCAGCACCTTGAGGCCGAACTGCTCCGCCAGCTTGTAACCGAACGGCGAAGCGCCCAGCCCCGGCATGGACAATCCGCCGCTGGCCACCACAAGTGAGCGAGCACTTACTTTTTCGCCATTGAGCGCCAGCGCGTAACCGTTCTCGGTTTTCTCCACACCCAGCACTTCGCTGCGCAGGCGCATCGTCACCTGGCCCAGCTCGCACTCTTTGACCAGCAGATCCACCACCTGCTGCGCCGAATCGTCGCAGAACAGCTGCCCCAGCGTTTTTTCATGGTAGGCGATGCCGTAGCGGTTGATCAGATCGATGAAGTCCCACTGGGTGTAGCGCGCCAGCGCCGACTTGCAAAAGTGCGGGTTGTTCGACAGATAGGCCGCCGGTTCGGCGTACATATTGGTAAAGTTACAGCGCCCGCCGCCGGACATCAGGATCTTGCGGCCCGGTTTTTTGCCGTTGTCGAGCAGCAACACGCGGCAACCGAGTTGCCCCGCCTGCGCGGCGCAAAACATGCCGGCGGCGCCCGCCCCAATCACTACGACATCAAACTGTTCCACCTGAGCCTCACTTATCAAAACCACAATCGCGACAAAAGAGCGCCATATTACGCCGTTTCGCCGCCGGTCACCGCCAAATTCACGGCGGCAGATTGTAAAGCCCCGGCGCCGCCAACGCCATAGTAAGAAAATATTACAGAGGTCAGAGGAGATTAACGCGTTGATATTCCATATTTTTGTTATAGGCGCGTCATCGTTTCGTCATGTCCAAATCAAAAAAACGTCATATTTTCCTTTTCCCCGGCACCGGTTGTCACTGATAATGCGCGGCGTTCATGTCCACAAACTGGCGTAACGCTTATGCTGCATTTGTTCGCTGGCCTGGATTTCCATACCGGCCTGATGTTAATTCTCGCATTGTTGTTCGTG
>Ga0153999_1000063_pt1 | contig 60795 bp, 110 predicted proteins | sample TSNC083MetaG_FD_104675 | JGI IMG/M metagenome (GOLD analysis project Ga0153999, IMG submission 104675) | Attine ant fungus gardens microbial communities from North Carolina, USA - TSNC083 MetaG | ecosystem: Host-associated > Fungi > Mycelium > Unclassified | place: USA: North Carolina, Lumber...
GAGCTTCCCCGCATCTCGCCGACATTGGAGCTTTCCCACATCACGCCGACATTGGAGCTTTCCCACATCACGCCGACATTGGAGCTTTCCCACATCACGCCGACATTGGAGCTTTCCCACATCTCGCCGACATTGGAGCTTTCCCACATCACGCCGACATTGGAGCTTTCCCACATCACGCCGACATTGGAGCTTCCCCGCATCACGCCGACATTGGAGCTTCCCCGCATCACGCCGACATTGGAGCTTCCCCACATCACGCCGACATTGGAGCTTTCCCACATCACGCCGACATTGGAGCTTTCCCACATCTCGCCGACATTGGAGCTTCCCCGCATCTCGCCGACATTGGAGCTTTCAAGAAAAACTTTAACATCATTACAGAGCTTTTTGACCTCACACCGTTTTAATCGATAATAACCACTTGTCAATGCCTCGATCTTCTGATCAACCAAAACATGAACTTTCCACCATGCGCAAACGCTCTCCCTAAAAATACGTTCGTATTCGCTCTTGTCAAACCATTCAGGAACTATGTCCTGATCTACCACAAAACACCAGTCTTCCGGATACTCTTCCGGGCTAACCCACCATTCGCCATTGTTCGGGATTAACTCGGCCCGTACAAATGTTTTGGATGCGCCTATGTAGCTATCTTCAATTCCAAGCGATTCCAACAAGTCTGTATGGCTTTCGTTCTCTCCCTCGGCTATAACTGTTTTGTTTTTTAAGATAATTCCAGATTTAAAATTACACATGTCTTCTCTCCTTTTTTATTTATTGATTACTTCCGTCGCACCGGGAAGTTTCCACAATTCAATCAGTTCGTGCGCTACAACCGCAACCCCTGGTAAGTTGTCAAAATGCACGGCGTCCTCGATTATGTGCAACAATATTTCTTCTAATTTTTTTTGAGCGTTTACTTCGTCATTTGCCGGCATTTATCTTGCCCCCCGTTCTCTTTTCATTGATTATTTCCAACTCCCTCTCCGGCCGCACACGGGCGGGATTAGTCCGCACGATGAAAGGATTAAGTGCGCCGTCATTGATGACGCGGCAGTACTCCGGATCGTGAAGCTGTGGCGGTGTGTCTAATTTCACAAGGTTCATGTTTACCTCTTTCTCCGACGCTTAACGGTCGGGGTATTATATTTATATCTCTGTCCACTCAACTCCTTTTGTCTACCCTATAGCCATGAGATAACTCATTGCCTTGTCGCTGTCCCTGTTTTCCATCTCGTCCACTATATGCGAATATACATTCAACGTCGTTGTCAGATTTGAATGTCCCAATCTCTTCGATATGCTTAGCATGGACACTCCTGCAAATATAAGCAGTGATGCATGTGTGTGCCGTAGGGAATGAATAGATATCACTGTAATTCCGGCTTTTTCACATAATTTTTCCAGATGGTCATTTGAAGTGGCGTTAAACATTCTTCCGGTCACAAGAACCGGCATGTCCGGTTCCATCCCTATTACAAGGCGGCTAAAAGTTTCTGCGGTTCTTGGGTCTATTTCTATAACCCTTTTTGATGATACGTTCTTTGTCGGAATAAAGCCCCCTTCTTTAGCCTTATAATTCCACGTCTTATTAATGCTGAGTTTTCTTTTTTCAAAGTCAAAATCAGCCGGTGTAACTCCCAACGCCTCCGCGTATCTCAAACCGGTTTTTGCGATCAGAAAAATAATCCAATCTTGATTCACTCCGTGCGTAAGGTCTAAGCTGTACATTAGGCGCTGCAATTCCTGTTGACTTAGCCATTTTTCTTTTTTCTTTGACGGCTCTTTTCCAACTATTACTACTTTCTTCGTGGGGTCCCTGACAATAATTCCATCGTCAAACGCATCTCTAATGCTGGCGCGAAGATGTGTGTGGAAATCGCTGACTGTCTGTTTTTCATGCGTCTTCCCGTACTCGCTTATAATTATTTGGTACATTCTGCGATCCAGACTATCAAGGGTGACGTCAGGAGCAATTTCCATGAGCCGCTGATGGGTCATAATGTATTTTTGCAGAGTACACTTACTTACCACCCCGCGCTTATAGGTATTAACCCAATCCAGAAAATAAGCTTGAAAAGGCATCTTTTTATTCATGTTCTTCGTCCGCATGGCTCCCTCCTCTAAAAAATATCCCTAATTCTCTTTCTAACTCTTCGCTGTGCTCCATCTTGTATACTCCGCTAAATTTCAAAAAATCAGCACTGTCGTTACGGATAAAGTACACGTCTTTGACTTTTTGTTCCAATGAATCGCCGTGGATGATTACGCCGCACATTCCCCGGATTGCCATATTAAAAATCAAAAACGGTACCGCTCGATCTGATAATTCTTCAACTTGGTACCAGTATGTCCGGGGATCGTAACGGGCCGGTCCTATACGCATCCTCTGCTCATTCCATTTTTGAATCAAAATTCCACCCGTACCAGCTGCACATTCAAAGTACGTACTTCCTCCAGTAAGCTGTGCAAGTAATCTTGATACACTCATTGGCGTAAAATCCTGTTTTTTTACCTTCCTGTCCGAATGCTCGCTTTCGAAATATTCCGAAAACCATTCATAGCCCATCCTTGTTTCGTGTTCCAAAAACGCACAAAATAACTCCTCGCGCTTTTCGGTGTCAAGCATATACGCAAGCATTTCTTGTGGTGCCTGATAGCTCTCTGTGATTCCCAGCAACTCATTTATTTTCTTGTTTGTTAGCATTCTCCCTCCCTTGCCATAGCCACCGTTAATCAGTCCAACAATTCCTCAAGAACCCATTCCGATCATCCCGCGCACCGCATCTAAATTTTCCGTCAAATACATCCGATGTACCCGGCCGCGGATTGCCTTGACTGACTTTCCAATTGCGTCGGCCATCTGCTCATATCTCTTCCCTGCCGCTATCAGTTGGCCAAGTAATTCAAGCTCCTCTTCCGTCCACCTAACCATATTGTCAGCCTTTACTGGCCGGTCTTTAATGCCCAAATCTGTGAGCCGCCGTTGCATTGCTCCCTCCGTTCTTCGCATCATCAGGGACAATTCTCGAAAGCCATATTTCTGCTTGCGCACCAGCGCAATTAACTTTTCGTCCTCTGCCCTTGTCCATGGGGTATTTTTGAATTGTCGCCGACTATCAATATCCGCCCTGCGTTTTTCTTTCACCCAATCCGGCTCCGCACCTAATGCACATAATTCAAAGTTAGAGAAATCCAAAAACATTTGATTTTGTTTCGCCCATTTCCAAAAGTCATCTATAAGAACAATCTTGTAAACTTTGTTCTTGACGCGTTTCATACGCATTGGAAAACCTCTGTTTTCTACCCATGATTTCATTTTGTAGCGACATCCGGTACTACCATATCCCAATGCCGCTAACAGTTGATTCCATGTAATATAATCACCTGATTCCAAGAAGGCTCCCAATTTTAGCCTATTTTTCTTGACTATAATCGCATTTTTGGATCTGTTTAAAACTTTGGCTATTCTTGTGATCGAGGCGGTTCCCCACTTCTCATTTAAATATTCTATCTCTTCTGCTGTCCAAGCGCGTCCTGCTCCCATATCCCTAGGGGCCACCGCGTTTTTTTGCGGGAAGCCCGGCCTCCTTTCGGCAAGCTTCTATCTTTACCCTCCGGCATCCGACAAATCTAAACCGGTGCGCTCGTAAAAGTACTTCCGTGATACCCGTCCGGCCACAATGTAAAAGCCTTTCGCTTCCAGTTCCTCATTAAATTGCTTAATAATCTTGTAAGCCGTGTTTCTTGACACGTTCATCAACTCTGCGACCTCTGTCGCCCGCATGATTGGTGATGGCATAATGTCACCTCCTTATCCGACTTTTTCATCACTTGCAATGGTATGCAGGTTAAATATAGTAGATATTGTTGTGAATAACATCTGCTTCTCTTTAGAGGACAATTCATCTGTTCCGTTCAAGATTTCTTCAATCTGATCAAGACGCTCTTTCAATTTTTTGGACTTTTTCACTTACTCACCTCGCTTTCCGTTTGTTTTTTAGGCAATAAACTTGTTGATAAAATATTGCTGGCCGTATCCTGTTACCTTGGTTGTCTTGCTAATTGTTGTGTGCCCGTCAGAATGGGTGATTGCAGTTTCCTTAACTTCGAAAAGTTTCATCTCCATACTGCGCTGTGTGGGAGCATTGTAGTCAGTTCCCTTCCGACGGATCAGATAACCATTATTTCTTAAATATTCAAATAACCGCTTCTCGCCGGTATCCACACCGTTTTGTTTTAGGATTTTCGCCAGTTCGCCGATCAAGATTGATGTTTTGCTTGTGGCTACCGCATCAGCAAATAGTGCTTTGGGCTTCATGCACTGGTTGTCTTCCAATAAAATGACCTTTTCGCTTTTTAATTTACTTATTTGTGCATCAGCCATCTTTAATGCCCTTGCCATGATCTGCTCCGGAGCGTTCCAAGCTTTTTCTAATTCAAGAAAATACTGGCGATATTGTCTGCCTTTCTCGGAACGCTGGATCATACAAATTTCCTTTGCCATATCAATTTTGATTTCATAATCAATCGATGGCCGACCGCCCATTTCAAGGGTTTTACTCTTTTTTGAGTAAAAGTCTCTACCTTCTTCAAATCCATATTCGGCCATTCTTAGAAACCAATCGTTAAATCTGGTTCCAATTTTCAGCGCCTCGTGTAAATCCCTTGCCGATACTGTCGGCTGTTCTGTTTCATAATTGATTCTAATTAACTCGTTCATAATCTCCTTTCTCTCAACGTCTTTGATTTTTAATATTATGTGTCTCACCTCACTTTCTACTTGCTTTGTAAGTATATATTACCACTGCGTGAGTGAGATGTCAACACTTTTTTTAAATTTTTACTTGCTTAGTGAGCGGAAATATGATATATTATATTTATAAGGAGGTGTTAATTTGAAAGAGCGTATAAAAAAAGTAAGGGAAAGCCTCAATATGAGCCAAGCGGAATTTAGCAAGGAAATATTGGTCGGTTCGTCCACGGTAGCAATGTGGGAGCTGGGAACAAGGAGCCCCAAAGACATACACATTTCGAAAATATGCGAAAAGTTAAGTATAAGTGAAGTTTGGTTGCGGACTGGCAAGGGCAATATGAAAAAAGATCTTTCTATAGAAGAAGAAACATATGGACGATTCGGGAAGATAATGGAAGTGGGAAGTCCCATAAAGAAAAACATGGCTACAATGCTATTAAAGATAGTGGAAACACTTCCGGACGAACAATGGGAAAGAATCTATGAAGAGTTCAAGGCCTGCATTGACAGGGTAGAAAAAGAGGGCGAGGATTAATCCCCGCCCTCTAAAACACCTCTTATTAAACTAATGAGGTTTTTTAAGAATTTAGCGCTATGTATTTTGTCAATCAATTCATGCAGTTCGTTTTTGAGACTATCCACGTATACACACCCCTTTCACTGTCAGCAAGCCAGATATTCATTACAGATTTGCCGATGTGTATATTATAACTGCACGCCAACATCATGTCAACAGGAAAATAGAACACAGGTTCGACTTATTTCAAAGTTATTCGACAAATAGAAAGGGAGGTAATCAAATAATGCCAGCATACAAAGATGAAGCCAGAAAAACGTGGTACTGCAAATTCTCTTATACTGACTGGACGGGAAAGCAGCGGCAGAAGTTAAAGCGCGGTTTCCCATCGAAGAAAGAAGCCGCTGCTTGGGAGCGTAACTTTTTAGAACGGCAGCAGGGAAACCCCGATATGACCTTCCAGACCCTTTGTGCGCTCTACATGGAAGATATCACCATGCACCTCAAGGAATCCACGGTAGACGGCAAGGAGCATCGTATCAGAAACCACATACTGCCTTATTTCGGGGATAAGCGAGTGAACGAAATCAAGCCCGCCGATATAAGGAAGTGGCAGGGGATTATAATCGAAAAAGAATTGAGTCCGACTTATCAAAGGTTGTTAAACGGGAACCTTAATACTATTTTTAATTTTGCGAAAAGGTATTATGGACTAATTGCTAATCCGTGTGCGCCGGTAAAGACTATAGGCAAAGCAAAAGCAGGGCGCATGGAGTTTTGGACACAGTCCGAACTTGTTGCTTTTCTTGATTACACAAAAGACACAGAAACTAAACTGGCCTTTCAGATACTTTTTTATACGGGCTTACGCTTCGGCGAAATGTTGGCGCTTAATCCGAACGCGGATATTGATTTGGAAAATGGAGCCCTAACGGTGTCAAAGACACACCACCGAAAACGCGGGAAGGATATAATCACGTCCCCAAAAACAGACAACGGAAACCGCGTTGTTATGTTGCCGTCGTTTTTGGTTGAACTAATAGGGGACTACATGAGTCATATCTATGATATTCAATCCAGAGAACGACTATTTCTATTCTCACGCAACAAACTCAGAAGAGCCATGGAAAGGGGATGTCGACAATCCGGCGTCAAGCGCATTCGGCTGCATGATATCAGACATAGTCATGTGTCTATGCTCATAGAAATGGGGTTTTCACCTTGGTTAATAGCTGAAAGGATTGGCGACACTGTCGATATGGTCAATAGCATCTATGGGCACTTATATCCAAACAAGCACAAGGACGTGGCTGATGCGCTAAATAAAATCGTATCAAAATAGTATCACAAGCCAAAAACGACCGACGGAAATGACGTATTTTCATTGGTTCTCGGACTTTTCGTATTGATTCATTAATGATCAAAAATTTTATGGTCTTACGTAATTACAATGTTTTTTGGTATATATTTTAACGTTTGGTATCCGGAAAAATGATTTTCACAGGATGTACTAAAATAAAACGTATCATTTTCGTATCATCCAAGGCGAAAAAGAAGCAAGGGCATCAGCCCTAATGCGCCATAATGCTAAACAAATGTAAAAGTTTAACCCCGGCTTACCACCGGGGCTTTTTTAATATTTGTATCCCATTTTTGCTTCTTCTTTTTCAGCATGATCATGATTATTAAAATCGCTCGTCTCATAGATGTAAAGATCGTGCAAGGCAGTGCCCTGCGCTTTCATATCGGCGTATCTCTTGATCTTACGGTTCAGGTCCACAATGGCGCACTTGATACAGCTGCTGCGTTCATAGAGCGGGCAGGCCAAATCCCTAAGACAGAGTGGTGCCGCAAACATATTTGCGCTTTCCATTATTTTCCAGTACATGTCCCATAGCCCGTTCCGGTACTCCACCAGAAATGTTTCAACGCTATTTACATTAGGAAACGACGCGTTTGATTTTTGAGGATAAATCTCAACCTCGAATAAATCGAACGCTTCTGATTGCAGGTATTTCCGAATGTTTTCATCCTTGGTACCTTCCATGCGTGCCTCTCGTTTTTTACCCTGGATTCCCAAGGATAAGGCCTTGACAAACGCTGTATTTTCAAATTCTTCAAATGCATACAGATAATTCACGGTATTCTGAATCTGTCTTATGCAGTCGGCTTTATTGACCATTTTTCTACCTCCTTAGAAATAAGATGTCCGCGGGTTGCCGTCCATCATCTCTTTGTGCGTGCCGCTCTGCATCTCTTTCCATCTCTCGATATGCTTTCTGTTTTCCAGCAACACGTGCAGATCGTGTTCCGCCTTGGTAAGCCCCTTGGACTCTGACCTAACCAATTCGTCAATGGCCATATCTAATTTTTCGATATATTTCTGTGTGTACATAGCTTACACCTCCCGGCATCTGCGCAAATGCTCCACTCCGCGAAGGTCGAAGAAATCGGCCATGTTGTTATTCAAGTACAGCGGGACTCTTGTCCGGCCGCGCTCCGGCAGATCAATCCCGAATTCCTGATCGCCAAATGTGCATTGGGCTGTTTTTCCGCAGCTCGTTGTGATCCTGCAAACAGTTTTAAGTAGCGGAATAGCAACGGTTTCACCCGACAGCAATATTGTAACAGGAAGGCTTTCTCCGGCCTCCGGCAACGGGGATGTTAACACCAGACAGTATTTTGTGCTTGGTTCTAAAGCCGTGGGGCCGGTTACGGTGATTTGTAAATTTGTACCGACTACAGCGATAGCAGTTGATACAAGTTTTGTGAAGCAATTCTTACATGCACTCATTTTTAAATTCTCCTTTAAATTTTTTGATTTATCTGTTTAAGTTGCTCGATCATTTCGGCGGTATTTAATGCATTGCGCCTGGTATTTTCCAGATTTTCTTTTGTCAACTCAAGGGTTCTCATATTGATCAACAGATTATTCACCGCAACGGTTAGAATTGCGGCGGTCAAAAGAGATCCCCACCATGCACCCACAGAGCTGCGTATAGCAATCTCGCTATCGGTAATCGGTTGTTTCTTCGCCTGAAACCACGGTCGGCTCATCCGCAACACCGCCTTTGCCCATGAATCCATTCACAGCTTTTTCAATACTTACGCTTGCGCCGTTTATGATTCCTATAAATTTCTTTCTTTTTTCCGGATTTTCGATTAATGTTCCGGCGTATAACAACCCCAAAACTTGAAGCAATGGCATCTATTCACCTCATCTTTCCTTGTATTTGTACGGTTTTCATGGTATAATAATTATGGTATGGATAGGGTAGCTCCCGAATGGCGGTTTCCCGATCGCCCTCCATACCATAAACATTCGGGACGACAAATTACGGGAGGTTTGTATTTTTATGCCAAATTTCATTGATTTAACGGGACAAAAATTCGGGAGGTGGGTAGTACTTGAACGCGCCGAGAATGACAGGAACAAAAATACACGATGGTTATGTCGCTGCAAATGCTCAAAAGAACGCATCGTGCAAGGAGATCATCTTAAAAGCGGTGCGTCCACAAGTTGCAGGTGTTTTCGTAATGAATTCACGCAGAAAAGAAGCAAAACGCACGGGATTAGCAAATCTCCATTATATTCATGCTGGGTCCATATGTGGCAACGTTGCACAAATCCGAGAGACAAGAGCTACATAAATTACGGCGGCAGGGGCATAAAAATAGATAGCAAGTGGCAGGATTTCGAGCCGTTTAGGGATTGGGCATTATCACATGGTTATTCAAACGATTTGACTATTGACCGTATAAACGTAAATGGTGACTATACGCCGTCTAATTGCCAATGGACAAACAGGCTTGAACAAAACCGCAATCAAAGGGTGCGCTCGGATAATACAAGCGGATGTCGGGGCGTATGCTGGGATAAAAGAAGCAATAAATGGCATGTCACGATAAGCATTAATGGAAAGTCCAAGCATATTAAATATTGTGTAGATATAAACGATGCCATTATAGCCCGCAAGAATGCCGAACTTAAATATTGGAAAAAAGAGAAAAGCGACTAATGCCGCTTTTCTTTCACTTTAACGGCAAATGTACGATTCGCTATTCAATTTCGTTAGCACCAACCATTGCCACGATCATCGCGATCCCCGCGTCCGCATCTGTCAATACCTCTAACACATGCGCTGACTGTCTCCGCAAATACGGGTGTTACGTTGGGCTTGTGTTCAAGTTCGCGCTCGATCATGCCGAATTTAGCGTTCAGATTCTCCTGAAGCTCTGCGAACATGCCGCTGACAAACAGCTGATTCTTCTGCTCCTGGATAACCATGTCTTTTTCAAGCAGCTTTCTTTCCAGATTCTTTTCGTAAATCTTGTTCTGTTCGATAATACCGGCATCCCTGGACGTGACAACATCCTTATCAATCTGACAATTGCTTACGCAGCAACAAGGATTAGTGAATCGGCTACGAACTTCGTCAAAGTCGCGATCATGATTATGTCCTTCGCCACAACGGCCACCAAACAGCCCACCGCCAGAAAAACAAGCGAAAAACAGCAAAATGATGATCAGAAATCCCAGGCCACCGCCACCGCCGAGGCCCCAACCGAGGCCACCGCCGCCAATGGAGTCATTTTCAATACTATAACTTGCCATGTTTTTTATCTCCTTTCATGATTTTTTATGTTAAAGGCAGAAGCCTATAAACATCTGTTTTATTTCATTCTGTCAAGCTTCTCGCGATATGAATTTGCCGGAGTACCTGTCTGCCGAGTGGGGAAAGACTGGCTTGCGCTGAAATTAGATGGCGCTTGTCTATATTGCGATTCCTGGAATCGATCTTTTATTTTATTGAGACTTAAGCCGTTGCTTGATAGAATGCCATTTACAGCTATTTTGACGGCGGGATTTCGGTCCAGTATGGTCGATATCCTGTTAACCATGGGTGCGCCCCCAACGGCATCAATGGCTCTGTACAATCCCTCTTCGCTGCTACCAAACTGCTTTGCGCCCTGGATGGCCTGATCAAGCATCTGTTTGCTTTCGGGATTTGACTGTATCTTTGCCGCTGCGTTTTTGCTCACCTTGCTCACTGTTCTCACCAATGAATTTAGATCCATTTTTTTCCTCCATCTTTGTTATTTTGTCAGAAAGTTTTTGAATAGTAGCCAGAAGAGTCGCATTGATTTCCTGTTGCTGTATTGCCTGCTTTTGCAACAACTCTTCTGCTGACTTCGGCGGCACAATGTCGCCCAGCTCCACAAGGCGGTTGTAAAACCCCTCTGCCTTTGTTATGGCTTCGCTTAGCGTTGATTCCAGCTCGTTGCAATACTCAAGTGTGTGACCTATCAGGACCTGCTGGTTTGATTGAAATTCCAGGATATCCCTCCCGGCGATAACGCGGGTTGGATAACTGTTTATGGTCCCATTTTCAAAAGAATAATTCATTCATGCCCCTCCTGTAATCCCATAGATATTTCTCCAATCAATGCCAAAACATTTAGATTGTCCGCGCAATCAATGGATAAATAGAAATCAAACATATCCTCCGCTTCTGCCTCTTTGTATCCGATCCGCGTCATCCGGTCAACAAACTGCTTTTCACTCATATAATTTTCCGTACCTCCGCCATAAAGTCACCCAGCGACACACCGTAGCTTCTGGCAACACTCTCGCCGCACTGAATACCGTTTTGCAGCATTGCTTTGAACCGCTCCCGTTGTGCGTCGCCCATGCCATTCACAAAGAGTCTGGCGCAGTTCTCGGCAGTGACTGAATGGCTATCGGTTTCTTTCTTTTTGCCGGCCGGTGCATTCTTGGATGCCGGTGGCTGAATTAAATTACTTACCATCTCCAAACCTCCCGTAAGCCATGCTAAGGACGATGCATGCAGCTTCAATAAAATCCTTGCTGAAATGCTTCTTTTCCTTGGCTTCCTTGATTGCGTCAAGCGTCATTTCTGTTAAATCTGTCAAGGCTTCGTCTAATTTGTTAATCACGCTGAAACCTCCTGTCACGTTCATTTCTTATATGGTAATTTTAAGGGATTTAGGGGAAAGAAAAGCATTTGAATAATGCTTATAAAGTTTGGAAAAAGTGTTAGAAAAATGCAATAAAAAAAGAGACCTCCTACATTAAGGAAGTCCCTTGTGCCTGAATCTATTTCATTTTTCTCTTGCCAGCGTTTGCCGGATATAGTACGACTGGCAAGCCGTCCGGCTGATTCTTGAAAAAGGCAGAATTTCTATAGTCCAGGGTATACCCATTATCAAGGGCGAACTTGGCGCAGTCGGGATACTTTTCAATGTGTGCCGTTACCCTACCAGCAAAAAGAATATATCCGTTTTTGTCGTAATCAGCGCTCTTTAATTCGTCAAGACTTTCTGAAATGCAATCCAGAATATTTTTTAACACCAGATTTTCCAGTTCTAATTTTTCCATCCTCGTCATTTCGTCTCCTTTCGCTTCGCTCTTATTTTTCATGACACCTTACTGCTCTTCTGTGTGTATACGCTTTTTACAAGAATATATACGCGCCTCACAAAAGTATCACTGCCAATTTTATCTAAGTAATCCACGATTGATTTAATATACGTTTCGCGTTCGGTCATAATTTTTTACCTCCTCCGCACATGCTTCTCACAAAGTAGTACGCGCACCTTGTCAGTGTCACATTATTAGTTCTCTTTAATATTTCCATAATTAACTTGATGTACTCCTTATGTTCTGCCATGATTTATATCTCCCTTCATCTCTGCACGCCGTATATGGCCTGATGTTTTTTTACTATTCCTTCAAAAATCTGCCGCAATTGCTTATCTTTGCTGATAACATCCATCTTTGTCAATGTTTTTGCTTCGGTTTTAGTAGCTCCTCGCCTCACCATATCTTTTCTGCGACGGATTAAGCGGCTGCCCAATAAGATGCCGGAACTTTCCTCCAGTTCTTTGTATATCATTCCCCGGAACTTGACCGGGCTTAAATGATATGTCGCTACCATCACATTGATTGCGCCGTTCATATCAGCACTCCAGTGGTCAATGCTCGGGTTTGCAAACACTTTCAAAGTGGTTTCCAGCTTCGTCGCTGATTCCTGCGCTGTCTGCTCAATAACGGCAAGGCGCTGGTCTTGGATTTCCAGCAGTTGTCCCTGCGCTTCCAACTTTCGTTCAAGTTCTACCGTGTTCCGCGCCATTTGCAACATCATCTCGGCTTGTGTAAGCTGCGGGAGATTATAGCCTCCTTGTTTGCGGATGGCCGGAAGTACTTCGGCGGTGACCCAACGCTTGAATTTCTTGGCGCTGGGCAATTCACTCATGATGACAAGGGCATACATGCCGGATTCATTAATGAGAATTGTATCGATTGTTTTACTGATACTCTGCGGATGAGGTATACCCCGTTTCAGGGTATCCTCTGAATCCACATGCCGCACCACAGCGTCATAAGGCTTTACGTAACCCAAGGCCAGCGCGATATCCCGCCCTACAAACCATGCTTCATTATCAATTTCTACTGTTCTAACTTCCCCAAATTCTGGATTATTAAAAATCTGTAATTCATTCATAATAAAAAACCTCCTTTTTTATTGCAAACTAATCCGCAAAAAGGTATAATATATTTACCTTGCTCGGATTAGTTTGAGTTTGGTTACTGGGATACTCAATTTCACTTCCCAAGGTGTGAGTATCCCTATTTTTCTACCCATTTCAAAATTGCTTCTTTTTCAATCCTCCATTCCCTATTTACTTTAAACGCTGCTAAGTCTCCCTTTTTTATGGCTCTTACCACAGTCTGCTCGCTCGTTTGAAGGAAATCAGCCAATTGCTTCACTGTAACAATATCCGGCAATTTATCCAAACCCATTTTATCAACTCCTTTCTATAACTATATATTACTATCAACAGCTATCGTTGTCAATACTTTTTTGAAATTATTTTAATTGCTTTTTCCCGCTATTTACCATATAATAATTTCATCAAAAGAAAAGGGGATACAGACCATGGGAAACTACATTAAAAAATCAGTTAATCAAAACCAAAAGGAAAATGTAATGTTAGAAACAGGGGCGCACTGGGTGTCGCTCATAGCCCCCGGGGCCGTGGCCGCCTTCTTTGTATTATTAGCATTTGACGTAGGTAGGTCAGATATATCCGGCGCATTAATTCTTTTGTTTTTAGCATTTCTCGTCATCTGCCGACCACTAATCAATGTATTAACCACCGAATTGGGGTTTTCCAACAAACGCATAATCGGTAAGCGTGGTTTAATTAAAACAAAATCAATGGATTCTCCGCTTAGTAAAATCAACAATGTTGCCGTTAATAACGGACTGCTCGGAAAGATACTCGGATATGGAAATATAGTTATTACAACATCCTCTGGAATTTATCCATATAGATCAATCGCAAAGCCGGAGCAATTCAAGACGGCACTCATGAACCAAATAGATCAATATGACGAAGATAGAATTAAGAAACAGGCCACTGAAATGGCAAACGCGATAAATACAGCGCAATAAGGGGATTTAATAACCAAAAGCCAGCAATTAAATTTGCTGGCTTTTTGAAATGCTCTATATAACAAATCTAATATCAAACTGAGTTATTTGCTTCGTGCTTTCATTATATATAATCCATATTTCAGAAATTTCATCGGTTACATTTGTGCACCTATAGGCTTCGCCCGTATCAGCCACAATATTCATGTTATCGTTGGGTATAATTTTTAAAGATTCCCAAAACCATTCCTCAGAAACATATGTCATAGCCGTCGCCCCGATAATCTGTATCCTTGACACGCAACCATCTTCAAGGCTAATGAAGACATATCCGCCATCATTCCCTTTGTAACTTATTTTTTCAGCATCTTGCGTAGCAGGTTCGCCAATAATCGATATCGCATTATCCACACTTTTTCCGCCAGTAGATATAAGTGTTCTCATAATAGCGTATTCATCATTGACATTAGTACTTTCAGCCTTGGAACTTGGCGCTGCTTCTTTTGTTTGCGCGTCGCTAAGGCCGGTTTTTCTACCACGAGCCACAAACATTCCTACTATAAAAACTAATATAAGAATAATTCCGAATTTCTTCATATCTCGCATTCTCCTTTTCCTTCTTTTTCTCAATCATACCAGATGGTAAGAAAATTGTCGATAGCCATTTGTACGACCGGACAGAAAAGGCACGGTTTCCCATGCCTTGGTTTTGGTTATATGCTCTAACCTTCTGTGATTTCTTCGAGGTCGGTCATTAATTCCTCAATCGAAAAACTCATATCTTCCAAAGAACTTATATAATCCTGCATCTGTTCGCCGCGTTCGTCATCCTGTAGGTTCTCCGGTATGTTGTCAAATGCTTCCTGCTCTTCATCTGCCGTAGCACTGATCACGCTCATGGCATGCTCTAACAGCTTTATGGCTTCTTTTAATTGACTCCTTCTTGTTTTATTCATCTTCATTCTCTCTTTCTCCCCGGATACCGCCGGGGCCGGTTAATTACTTGTTAATAATTTCCTCTCTTATCCATTCCCTGATTCTCGCTATCCGCTTGCTCAATTCTCTAATCTCTGTCAAATTCCCTCCGAGGTAGCGCATCACGGATAAATTGCTTTCATAGCTATCTAATAATTCTATCTCAACAGTATAATCAGTTTTTAATGTAAGGCCATTTTCTAATATGTCAATATTTCTTTTTAAGTTATCCAGCATCTCATTTCCTTTCCCCCCGTCAAGCCGGTAGGTCAGCTGCTTGCTTATGCGTATCTTTTTGTATAGTCCTTAAACCATGCGTTGGCCTCTTCTTCGGTTCCAACCGCTCCCATCGAATGAAAGTATTTGTTTTCAAGCAGCAAGGTTATTATTTGATATTTGTTCTTTCTGGCCTTCAAATCCTTTACCAGAAAAAATCCTTCGCCGTTTTTGCTTGTTCCTTCTTTTAATATTTCGAAAGTGTGGCTTTTGTAGGTTGCGTTGTTTGTTGTGGTGATTGTCGTGTTTTTCATCTTTGCATCCTCCGTTTGTTTTGCTGTTTTACTGTAATTACATTATAGCACATGGGAGTATGTATGTATATTGACACAATTACCAAATTTACATGGACTTATGTGCGATATTTTTGTTGCATTTGTACATGGTCTTATGTAATTAATTGTGATACAATAGTATTGCAAGGAAGAAAAGGATACTTTAATTACCTAATAGAAAGGGGAGCTACATGCAAGAAGAAAAGAAAAGCACTTATGCGGGCTTCACAGAGGCGCGCAAGGAAGCAAACAAGCGGTACATGGAAAAATTCGTCGAGGTCAAAGTCCGGATGACGCCGGACGAAAGAGACGCAATAAAGGCCCACGCCGCTAAGATGGATGAAAGCACCAATGCATTCATTAAACGCGCCATTGACGAAACCATGGACGCTGACGGGCATATTATGAAGCCCGTGGCCAGTCCGGCAAAATAGAGAAAATGGAGGGAACAAAAATGGCTAAATACACTATAAATCATATCTGCGGACATAAAAGCGAAGCTGCACTTTTTGGAAAAAACGACTATAGAAAAAGCAGAATCGCATATCTTGAAACTACTACATGCGCAGCATGTCGCGCAGAAGAAAAAGCCCAGGAATCCGGCGGCGAGTGGGTCAAAATGTCTTACAAGGAGTATAAGGCCGAATACAGCCATTGCGAAAAAATGGACTATGATCCAAAGGACAAAACAATCATGGTCTTAGTAGCTCCTAAAACAAATAAGCAACTGGCCAAAGAGGAGATGAAGGAGCTGGGCATCCCTGAAAAAGCGATTGAGCATGCATTTAATACCGGCCACGAAAAGTATAAAGAAAATTATCAAAGAGTACTGGAAAAAACAAAAGGGCAGGAACTTCCCGCGGAACAGCAAGAAGCTAAAGAAACGATCGAAGCCGTAATTAAAGTTTTTGAAAAATACGATTTATAAGGAGGAAACATGAAAGTAAAAGGCGTATGGAATATAAAGCAAATGCCCGTGAAATATGTGGCAGAACTGGAAAATGGCGAGTTGGCGACATTTAACATAGCTCCCTTCCGGACGGTATCGGCCGACGAATTAACCCCGTTCAAGGGACATCACCCGACCCGCCAGATCAGCACCGCAATGCCGGAATATCTATATAGGTTTTATGACTTAGAATCGGCGGGAGCGACGAAAGAGGGATATAAAAAAATAAAAAAAATGTTATTATCTGAATGGGCGAAAAAAAACGGCATCAGCGATGTCACCGCTCGGCAAAAGGCGCAAAAAGGATTGCTGGAAACTGCTGAAAAAAGTGGCAAGTTTTGGCTGATTGATGAAGATGAGCCAAATGCAGATAACCGCATGAGGAAACCCGCTTCGGCGGGAGAAAAGAGAGAAGATGATGAAGGATAATTCATGTCGGCAATTCTATTTCAAAAATAGCGATAGAGCCGAAAACAATGAAATGTCCCTTGAAGAGTTTGAAGAGTGGACAAAATGGTACGAGGAGCACTGTGCTAAATGCCCTTATATGAATCATGCGTACAACACGTGCGTATATAGTCACGCAATGAATATTGGTGACTTATTCGCTGGAAGATAGTAAAATGCTTGACTCGTTGGCGGGAGAAAGGGAGACGCAAATATGAAAAGATATGAATTTACAGATTCGCACGAATTAAGTGAAGAAGCGTTTCGGGTTTATAGCGATAGCAGTTTTGCTTTTTATAAATCGGGCGATACTTTTTATGTGGCCGACAATAGTTCGGCTGATCCGTGGGAACTTGGAACTTTGGAAGACGTTGAAGAGTATCTATTGGTTTTTGCTGATAACGGCGAATAAAATCATGCAAAACCTTAGAGATAGCGGGAACCGGACAACTGGAACCCGCTATTCTTCTATAAAACTCTTATAATCTTCGATTTTACTTTTTTAGACAAAATATCCGCCTTAGACTTGGATATATTCATGGCGAAAGTGATTTCTATGATACTTTTGTTCCGGCTCCGGAGGTTGAAAAACTCCATTTCCTCCGGCGTAAAATTGCATAGAGCACGAAACCGCTCAATCTCCGGCATTGTAAAATCGCATATTTTAAGTTGCTGGGCCATCAAATTGCTCCAATCAAAAAGGATGCCCTGAGCGACATCCTCGATTTTATTTCTTTTTCGTTTTTCTAACCGCCGTGCCTTTTTTGTTACCGCTCTTCTTGAGTCTCGTTTTGACTTTTTGTCCCATTGTTGTTTTGCACCGATCCTCCATTATTGACATTTACATTGTTATAGCCGTTTCCATCCTGCGAGTAGCCTATATAGTCATATTGCGAAATATACCAGACAAATCCACCGATAGTGGCAGCCCATAGCGATAATATTACAATCAAAATTATCCACAGTCGCTTAATTGTCGACTTCAATTCCTGCAATATCTCCGTGGCGAAGTTGAGATGTTCCACTCTTTCTTCCACGTCCACAATTCTTTCGTTAATATCCACAATCCCTCCTTGTTAACCAGAGCGCTTAGGCACAGTCTGATTGTGTTCTTTTCTTAAGTGTTCGTCCAGGCGGTCATGCACGCGCCTGATGGAATCTTTTGTGTCCCTGGAATTCTGCCCGACCAGATTCTTGATCTCGTCCAAATCCTTGCGCACATACTCCATTTCCTTATTGAACGCTCCCCAGCGTTCATTTTCTCTCGCACTGTCTGTATTACCGCTTCGCCAAAAGGAAGCAGCAGCAAGACAGCAGCAAACAATAGTGCACATTAGCTGTATTGTATTCGTGTCCATTTAATCACCACCGTCATATTATTTTATCTGATATGTCCAAACCTATCGAATTCGAGAGGTTATCCAATACCCGGGTACTGCAATGCGCCGTCTTTGTCGGGTGTTAGCGTAACCGGCTCTGTTGCCATTTCACCGTTTTCATTCAAATAGTACCACTTCCCGCCGATGTCCTGCAATCCTTTCAGCATAGCCCCGTCTGCACCGAGATAATACCAATGCCCGTTATGCATGTACCAGACATTAGTAGCCATCATTCCGGCTCCGTCAAACCAATACCACTTACCACCGTCAAGCACCCAATCATTAGCTACATAACTGCCCGTGTCGCCATTGTAATAGCGCCAGCTGCCATTCTCCTCGGTCCATCCGGATTTTACCGTTACGGTAACGCCGTAGCGCATTGCTATCGCAGAGGCTTCTGCCTGTGCCAGCCGATCAAGGTTGTTATCATCAAGCAACCAGGCCGTACTGGCGGCATTTGTGTGGAACGAATGTTCAAGGATTAACCCCGGCGTTCCTACTGCGGTGGCTCCGCGGATTACACCGTAATAATCGCCGTTATTGCCGCTCCTGTTTTCGATTCTGGCGGCTTGCTTTGTTCCCATGCAATTTTCTACCACCTGTGCCAGCAAAAGCCCTATAGCGTCCGCTGAATGATTTATAGCGCAATAAGCAGCGGGATAATCGACACTATTATTGACTGTGCTTGCTACCGCATTTGAGTGATTGGAGATGAATAGATCACAACCTTTGGATGCTGCTCCGCGATCATACAAATCCCTGTCGGTTGCCTGATTAGCGCGCGTGGTAATGACCTCGAATCCATATTGCTGTAAGTACTTATTTTGTAACTCTGTTAATTTCCACGCCATGTCTGATTCGTAATACCGACTGTCTGCCGGTGACTGATTATATTTTCCGAAATGCCCTGCATCAAGACATATTTTCATCGTTTTCCCTCCATCATATTGAGCCAGATTGTTACTCTCAATGATTGCACATAGCTTGTCTACGTAGGCCGTGTCAGTCGCGTACCCACCGGCCTTAATGATCTGCGCTGCCGTTCGGTAATTCGTGCAGCCGGAAAGACCTGCATAGCGCAAGTTATTCCCATTCATGGCTCCCAACAAGTAGTCACTGTGATCATTGATGGACTGCGCAAGCGATTGATACTTGCGGAAAGCTGCCGTGATCGTGTATTCATTGCCGGCAGTGTCCTGCTCCTTGGTTTCTTTGGTGTATGTGCTGCCATCCCACTCTGATGCCCATGTGTTGCCGGATAACACGGCCTTCATTCCGAATAGATTGCTTGCCATGACTGCCAGTTCACTGGTTCCATACGCCGACTCCAGACAGGCCTGCGCGATTGTGACGCTTGCAAGGATGCCGGATGTCTTCATATCAGCTTGGGCAGCTTCGGCGATTAATTTTATGAATATTTGTGACATAATCCTCCGATCAAAAAGGGCCGGAACATTCCCGACCCAATCAGCAGTTGCGATATCGCAATTATTCCGTCACTTCCGGCATGCCAGTGATTACCGATGTCATCACGGAAGCAACCGCTGCTACTGCCGAAATAGACAGCATCCCAAGCCAATCAACATCGGACACCGCCTGTCCGACTGTAATCATTGTCAAGCCAGTCTGGCAAAAGGTCTTCAATGCTCTCACGCCCGCTGCTTTTACCCATTCTCTACTCATTCTTAATTCCTCGCTTTCGTTTGTGAAATAAAATAACCACCCGTAGGTGGATTGTTGCTCATGTCAATTTGTAATGTGGCCGCTCCTGCCCGAACCACCAATACCGAAGCCAGTCATCCAATATAATCCCAATCAGTGATACCGGCATCCACAACACCATGTACTGCGGACATACTTGACCGAGAATATTTCCCGCCATATTGCTGTAATCCCATATTGCCCACCCAAGATACAGATTAACAACACAGCCGGTCAAAAACTCTAAGACCGTTACGATACAGGTTCCAGCCAGCACCTGCCGCCATAGTGGCATTTCCCACGGTATGATCTCATTAATCAGCCCCAGACAGACAAAACAGATACCGCCCAGGACGAACATAGTCCAGTGGCTGTATCCGCGCCAGAGCAGCTCAATTACGACATACAGCCCGCCGCCGGTAAGCAGTAGGGTTAAACACTTGATCAATTGTTTCATGCGCTCCCTCCGGACACCGCCGCAATAATGGCAGCCATATTATCTGCCAAATCAGTCGGCAAAGCTGCGCCATAACTGATTGCGTCAAGCTCCGCAAACGATTCGGTGCGACGAATCCATGCGTTGAGGTGATTGCAGTACGTTGTGTGATATAACTTGTGTTCTGTCGCAGCTGTGCCGATATTTATGATGTCTGCTGCTTGGTATAATTTGCATAACGCACCGTCTGCGTGATAGGGGTATACTTGTGCACCAGCTTGTACCGCTGCCACCGCTGCCGATAGATTGATTTGATCTGTTTCGGTCAGACTGTAGTGTTCTGTGCTGCCATCAGATAGCTGTACATCAAATCCGGCTGCAATAGCTGTTGAGCAAGCCGCTGCTATCTCTTGTAACTTAGATAATCGCCGTTCCGATAGGGTTGGTGTATATAGTTCTGGCGGCTCCTGTGGCATGTCGATAGGCGTTTGATATGTGCTGCCGTCGTTGCTAAGATATATCGTTCGGCCTTCGTTCCGATATATTGTTTCATAGCCGATTATAGTAGTCGCCTCTTCGCCGCCGGATGTGTATAATGTGATCTTTCCCCATTCTGCCGGAACTTCGTCAGCAAAGACAATTTGCATAATATTTGGTGTTTGTGGATGAATACTCTCGATATTGTATAATTTCTTATTGTTTCCAATTTTAATTGCTTCCATTTTCATGCTCCTTTTCTTTGATTTTCGTATTAAGATTTATTACACAAACTATTTTTTATTCAATCGAGTAATTAATCCGCTGAAAAACCTATACTTTGAACGCTCTGCCTCGGGTAAAAAAGCTTTATGTTCCCGCCGATAACCCCGGTGGATAAAGCCAGTTTTATTCTTACCGTTCCATCTCCGTTGTTGATGGCGCTGATTCCTTGCAGTATGCCGCTTGAGGATATTATAGAAGTATAGTTAAAACCTACTTGACCAATTGAGCTTGTCGCCATCAGTGATGGCACTGCCGTGACAATATAAACATCAGTGTAAAATTGTATTTGAAAACCAATTAGATCAAGACTGCTGTGGTTTATAATAACATTCATATTCCTGGCACTCGTAACGGAATTACTAAACCATGTTCCCATGCTATTAAGAAGCGATGAATATGCATTATATACCGCTGCGCTGCTAGCTGTCATTCCTGCACTTGCAGCTCCACTGGAGCTGGTATAGTTATCAGATATCCTGACGTGTCCGTAATTGCTGGCATTTCCGATGCCATAAGTTGTTGCACTGCTAGCGTGTCCGACGGGTGCCTTGCCGCTTAATCCCGCGGTTAAATCGCTATTTGTTTGTGTGATTTGATCTTGCAGTACTTTGGCCACCGCTGCCGATACCGGTAACTGCGAGTTATTAGTGACAGCATTATTGACTAGCATGCCCACTGTGAGGATGCCGGTTTTGAAATTGTTAAAATCTTGAATGAATTTTCGAATTTTACCAGCGAACGTTCTTGTCGCTTCGCCCGCTGTTGGTACAGGGAATTCTCCGGTGATTGCGTCGAATGTCGTTATTTGCGTACTGGAAATGTCGCCGGTTCTAAGTACCCTATCTTTCAATTCTGCGTCAATGATATCAGCATTATCATTAAAATCACCGATATTATAAACATCCTCCGGGCTTGGTTTGATCAAATTGTAATTTTCCGTAAAACTTGCCATTATCCCAAGTCCTCCCCTCTGATTTTAAGATGCGTGAATTGCCCCAAAAATCCATGTGTGTAATCGCTTAGTGCTTGGTGCTGATTGTACCTGATAACGAGTGTGTACACCAGATTTGCCGGAATAATCTTATCAAGCGTTATTTTTACTTCATTTACCCAGTTTTTCCCGTGCCGCAAACTGGCGATATTCAACGTGTAAGCGCGGTAATTCAATTCGTAAGACCAGCCACCGGAACCCATAATGTTGTTCATGATGTTTTTCAATGCTGTTTCCGTATATGGAATATCACTTATTAGCCTGCTTATAATCCGGCCACGCCTAAAATCAAGCGTTTCGGTCAATGGATCGGAAATTATGCTTAGGGCATTCTCCCACTGCAAGACACCTCGTTCCGTGGCTATAATCGGAAACGCATCACGAAATGAATTTTCCGCAGATTCCGACAATGCGTCCAATTCTGGTTGAATCGCGTTTATAATTTCTTGAATATCAATGTTGTCATCGTAAATGCGATTATAGAAATCCCTTAACATTAATTAATCACCACGCTTTCAAGTATTGGCAGGTGTTGGGACAAGGGCGATTGCTGGATATTTAAATCCGTCGGCGAACCATTAATTAATACATTTGTGACATTGTTAATTCCGGGCAAGCTGATTATTGCGGACGTTATGCGTGCGACAAATATTGACAAGCCATCAGAATCAGACCATTGCTTTCGTACTTCCAGTATGTATTCAAGCAAGGCGTCTTCGATCAATGATTGCAGCTGGCCAATCGTGTAACCGGTTTGCAGATTCACGGAAGCGGTTATATTAATACTTAGTTTGTCAGGTGTTACAACCGTCACCCTGTGTCCAATTGGAGCTATCCCAAGCCCTTCTCCGCTGTTCGGAATGGGATCTATTGCGGTCTGCACAACGCCAATGAATTCGCTCGTGGCTGGGTTATATTCTGCGTCAATAATGGATACCATCACCGTGCCGCCGCCATCCCATACAGGAAATATTTTGGCTGCCCCGACACCCGGGATAGCCGTTGTGAACTGCTTGTAATCAGAAACGTTGCCGCCAAATGCGCGATTGTTAATTCTTTCAATTATACGCTTCCTTAGTTCCTCGTCGGTTTCCGTGTCTTCCCCCGGTGTGTATGTTCCAGTGATGGCAGCGGAACCCAGATTGTTAATCGTAAACAGCGGCAAAACGGGACCGAGATATGTATTTCCGACAGTGCCGGCAGTTTCGCATTCCAAAAGACAGCGGCCGGTGACTTCGAATCTCTTGGTTAATACGAAAATCTGCCCACCGGAAAGCGCAGGAACGGAAAAGCGGCTCCCTATGGTCAGATCAATGGGGTTTCCATCCGTATCAGCCATTTCGCCGATCCTGATTGCTCTGGTTGCCTGATTCCTCGTAATACCATGATTGGCGGCCAGATTTTCCAAATTAACACCGACAGCGGACAATATTGATACCTGCTCTTGAAAAATCGTGGCTACAATGCTCTGCTGCGCTAATTCCGCAGCCACCGGCGCAAGGGTGTCGTATATGATCGATCCCTGTCTTTTGTCCCGTGCTGTGGACACTCTCGCAAGCATCCGCGTCAATGTTTCGTCAAATGATGCCATTTACCGTCACCTCGCTTCCAAACGTACCTCTATCGCTTGTTACATTAAACTCAATCAGCGCCCCGTCTCTTGATGCCCGACTTACATTTGTGACCGAAACCGCCGTAATTCGGTCGTCTTGCAATAGCGCGTCTCTTAGTGTTTTTTGTATTGTGTCGCGCAAAAATGAAAACGGCCTGCCGATATATTTTTTAAACTCAACCCCGCGATTATCGCTGTAGATCGGATACGCATAACGCTCCGTTGATAGAATATGATATACCGCCTGTTGTATCGCTTCATTTCCGTCCACGTTGCCGGAAATTTGGTTATCAGCGACGCGGTACGTAAATGTCGGATATTGAACTACGTTGACCTGATCAATTGTGACTCCACTTACCTGCGGTATCATTTGAGCACACTCCTCTCGACAAAATAGCGTTGGCCAGCGTTAAATGACATCAGAGTCACTTTTTCCCCGACCGCAAGATCGCCCCACAGCCGAACGGTTTCCCCGGCGACTGTGATTGTTTTCGCCTTGCAAAGTGGAGATAGGACAAGTGCGCCTGCCGGTAGTGGCAATTCTCGGCTTTCCGATGCCATGATCAGTATTTGTAGTGGTGATACGCTGGCAACGGTTCCGTCAAATATCTCCGACCGTATTACGCTTGCACTGTCATTGCCTATTTTGGTCACCACTCCGGCCAACCTGTTAGCTGATATTCCCATATATACCTCCTGTTATAGAAACCTCCAGTTGCATCGTGTGAAGCCCCTGTTGGTAGTTGTGCGATGCGGATACAATCCACATGTCTTGCTTGATGCCCAACTTAGCGATTGACAGTGTGAATCCGCTACCGGCAATCAGTTCCGGTACACCAAGTGCATTCAGCTTCAAGGTCTGCGCTTCCCTGTTATATCTTTTCAGATATTTGGCGGCCAAATCCGTCATTTGCTCGACGGTCATGGGTGTATCAATTTCTTCAACCATCTGCAACACGCCCCACTGCTTCTGTGATTCCGTGTAGGGCGATACATGGGATATTATTCTTCCGATATCCTTGTCAGTCCGCGTTATTTTGATTCGATTGTAGACATCCTTGTCAATGCTTAGCTTGTATGTGTAATCTGTCAGCAATGAGCCGTCGCCAATAATATAATTTGTCTTGCACTGTGCCAACTCCGTAAATTCGAGCGTGCCGAAATTATCACGGATGAAATAATACTTCCCAGCCTCGTGAACAATTGATTGCTCAATACCGTACTGAATGACCTCGTACAGTGTGCCATTGTGTATTTTGTATTCCGGCACCCATACCGACGGCGTAACGACCTTATACTGCGAATCAGTTTTTCGCCCGGCAGATTCGCCGAAGTTTTCACTGCAAACCAGCTCGAATATTTGGCTGGCGGTCACGCCCTCGGTAATATAGACTTCCTTGTTTTGCAGATATCGAATCTGGTCATAAGCTGTTATCTTGTTATCTCCATCTCTGGATGTTTCCATCGAAAATACATAGCCGTAGAATACGCCACGGCCATTGACGGAAAACTTGATGATGCTGCCATTGACGATTTGCAGCCGGTTGCCCGGATCGTCGCGCACCGTAAATGTACATTTGCCCGGCTGGCCGCTAATAAAAGTATCGTGTGTTATGGAATCCACCAAGGTTGTAATATCGTACATCGTGCCGGTCAATGTATTCTGACATTGAATAGTGTATTGCATTAAGTCACCCACCCTTGCGGAATCACGTAGACCTGTCCGGGATAGATAAGATTCGGATTACTGCCAACCACCGCTTTATTTGCTGCGTACAGTTCCGGCCAGTTTGCACCATTCCCGGACAGCCGCCTTGTGATTGCCCATAAATTATCACCGCTTTTGACTGTGTAAGTCTGCGGAACCGATTCGGTGTTATCTTTTCTCGGCTCTTCCGGCACCGTCGCACTGGTAGTCTCTTCCACCGCTTGTATGACGATAATCTTGGCACCATAGGGGCGGTATTCCGACAGCGACAGGGTGTAATATACCCTGTGCTCTTCTCCCGCCTTACGAGCATGCTTAAAGTCGTCGACAACCACGTCCATGTTAATGTCAATGTCGCTCGCCGTGAATTCACCGGCCCGCTCGGAATCCCGCCAGTCTTCAATGAATTCAATGAACTCGTCGCCATCGTCTTCGATAAAACTTTCGATCACAAAAGTGGCAAGGCCCGGCTTGCGCGGAATCACAACCTCGCCGGTCCCGATAATATTAACTGTCTCGTTGTTTCCAGGTATTGATATTTCGATTTCTTCCGGCGCGATCGGTAACTCGTAATCGCCGTCACTTGTTTCAATAATGATATCTATCATGCCAGCACCACCCTTGAATCCGCAGCTTCTTCAAGTACTGCGGCTATCTCTTCGACAATAGAATTAACGTCGGCTGTTTCCCTGATTGTGCCAATATTCAAAGACAGCTGTGGCGTTAATGTCTGATAGGTCACCTGATAATCGATGGTTGCTAAATCCATCAATAGTTTAATGTCCTCGCCGGAAATTTTGACTTCGCCGGTAGTTTTGAGTGCTTTTCCACCGCCAGAGCCAGAGGTTACGTCACCGAGCGCACTTTCAACGCCGGAAGTTGATTTGAAAATCCCTTCAATAAGATCGCCATTGTCGCCAGTCGCCCTAAGCTCTGCTATATTGGCCTGGCGCGCAGAATGCGCTGCGCGGGTTTCGGCAGCCATTGTATCTATAGCTTCCTGCCGTTTCAGCTGATTCCAGATCATGTCTGCTTCGGCTGTTGCGATATCGGCCGCTCTTCCCTGTTTTGCCGCTTCATTTTCCGCTGCGGCAGTAGCAGCAAAAGTAACATGTTCTATTGCTTCGATGCTTACACCCGGAATACTTCCCAGGGCACCGATAAACTTATTAATAATGTCAATAGCGCCATTAACCATATTTTGCAAAATGGTAAGAACATTCACCTTCATGTCACCCATATATCCGGCTATTGCGGCCCCTGCCTTTGACATTCCCAAACTCATTTTATCCCATAGATTCAGCACGGCATAAACGCCGGTCTTGAACCCGAGATTAGCCTTGTCACTGGCAGAAAGAACCGCATCGACTACTGTTTCCCATGCGGCCCGAACTCCACCCATTGCGTTTATCCACACGGCTATCGCCGCAACTACAGCAACAATGCCTACTATTATCCATGTCAGGGGATTAGCTAAAATGGCAGTATTCCATAACCACTGCGCCACTGTAACCACTCCGATTATTACCGCCAGTGTACCTAACGTTGCCGCAAGTACGATTGCAATCGGTGCAATCACATCCATGTGCTCTGCAATAGCTTCAAGGGCTGGATTCAATGCGGATGTTAATAATTCCTTGAATTGAAGCACATAGGGATACAGTTCGCCGCCTATAGTTTCTTTTAGGTCACCCGTGGCGTTATTCATTTGGATAATCTTTCCAGCATCAGTTCCAGCAATTGCTTCTGCTAAACCGCCCCATGTTTCCGTTGTTACTTCGGCAACTATAGCTACTTTGGCAGCTTCAAGGCCTACACTTTCCACGTAAGCCCTGGTCTGCTTGTCTAAAGTTTTCAAGGACTTTACACTGTCATCCTGCAAGGCGAGAACTGCTTTTTGAGACTCCGATACAATAAATCCCTTTTTCGTAAGTCCTTCGTACTGTCCTTGGAGCGCCTTGCCCAATGCTGTGGCATAAGAAACCGCTGCCTGTGTTCCAAGCTCTGGCGCTCCCTCATTCATACCTATGGCAAAATCCGCGAATGTCGGCATAAGTGCAGTTAGGGCTTCTGTGTCCGATATATAAGTCGCCAGCTCTGCCAGTCCGGCGATCATTGTTTCGTCGCCGATAGTGGTTTTTGCCTGTATCGCAGATGCTTCTTCAAGAATGGATTTGTAATCTTCAAACGCTACGCCCTGGTTGGCCAAAACGACTGCGAGGGAAGTTTCGGCCTGTTTCTGGACATCATACAAGCCTGTTAATTTGCCAATCTCATTAATTCCCGATTTGACAAGCGCCAATCCTTTGCGCGATACTTCCAGTGCTGCGTTGAAAGCCGTTATCTGCCCTTCCTGGCTTTCGAACCCTTTATTATTTTTGACCTCGTTGAGACTCTGATTCATTTGATCAATCGCCGCTGTCGCAAGTTTGACATCAGCAGCCGCCTGTGCGAATTCTGGCCCGAGCTCCGCACCCTTAATACTGCGTATGGCAACAAGAGTGCTATTCATGGCTTTTACTATGCTCTGCATAGGTTTTGATATTTTGTCCTGCAATGCAAGCGTGCTGCTAATTGTAGACATTGATCATCACCTGCCCCTCTTCTTTGGCCTTGATTTTATTTCTGCCAGCCGCTTTTTTTCTGCATCAATTTTGTTTTCAATACACGCAATCACAAACACTTTCTCTGCCCGTGGAAGATTGGCGAACTCTGACGGCTTGTATCCCATGTTCAGTACGGCATATTGACAAGCCGCCATTTCCCCATCTTCCATGATTAGTTTTTTACTTCTTTAATTTCTTCGTTAATATCGTTTTCTTCTGCGTCGAATCCGCTGGCCCGAACAATTCCGTCAGACAATGCCTGCACTTCACCTGCTAAAAATTTTTTCGTAACAAAATCGGCTACCGTCGCGCATTTTGCTTTGGAAAGAAATTCTGCATCTGCGAGATTCGGCTCAATGACATGTCCGGTTATAATCAGCAAATTGAATTTGCTACTATCGAAGTCTGCACCTCTTTTATTAATCTTCCCCTGGCTCCTGGTGCGATAAGTAGACCACTCTTTTTCACTCATTGGTCTGACGGTGAACGTTCCCAACCTTTCGCTGACATACACCTCTTCGGTAAACTCTGATACATCCGGTAGGGATAATAAATCCTGTAATTTACTCATTTTTCTTTTTCTCCTTTTTTATGCTGCCGGGAATAAGGCGTTGAATGCCTCTGGATTATCAACGCCGCTGAAAGTATAATCGCACGAACCTTCAAGCATATCTGCATCGATGTCAAGCATAGCTATGTCACCGCCGTCAATATTACATTGCTGCAACTGAACCGAATGTCTGCCTGCGTTGCTTCCGGGATCGTCACTTGTAATAACCATCGTAAAATATACGTCCTTGCCCGTTCTGGCATAGTCAATAAGCATTTTCGCCCAACGACTCGTAACCCAATGATACGTAAAACTTCCAGTTCCTACCCATCCGGCAGACTTGTGCCTATCTGCCGAATCGCCCATAGCTCTCCATGTGGTTTTGTTTTTTGAAATATTGGCAGTGATATTTTTAATTTCAGCGAGTTCCTCGACACTGCCGTCAATAACTGCCGTGATTATTCCCCGCCGCCCCTCAACCGGCCTTGAATCATGTAATAGCATTTATATTCCTCCTTTTCGAGCACAAAAAGCGCCCACTTGAAAACAGGCGCTTAAATAATGCTTAATCAACAAAAACTTCCATATAAAGCTTGCTCATTGCCGCTACCGGCTGCACGTTGACACCGACAAGAACCGCTTCTTTCGCTTTTCCGGCCACTACCGTAACATCGGTTGCGCCGTCAAAGTTTTCAATCGCTCCAAGGGTTTGTAGTTCGCCGAAGTATGTCAGCAGCATGGCTTGGAATATGCCTCTGCCGTCTGCGTTATTCTGCACTATTCCCTTAAATGACGTTTCCCAGATCGTGCTTGTACTTGTTCCAATTTCATCAAGTACCCTTATAATCTGATTGAGCCGGAAGTCCTCTGATAATTCAGTCGTGTATGTACGCAGACTGTTAATATCGTCTTCAACCACAATGCTACCGCTTGTATTCACCGACAAAATGAATTTGCCCGACTGCAAAGCTTCGATGATTTCGGAATTTGTGCGTTCGTTCAGAATTCGAGTGGCACCGGTAAATGTCTTGGCAACATTGGATTGTGTCACGGATGCCCCGGCAGTAATCCCAGCAACCCACGCAGTAGCCTCTTCGGCGGTTACTTCAACGTCGCCCATCATTACACCGCAGTCGGAATTGATAACCCCGTGGTAATCGGCTGCGTCATAATTTGCAACAACAATCTGGACGTACTTGCCCTCTGTGTCGCGCATTTCCTCTGCAAACTTAGCGAACTGCGCGGCGAAAGTATCATTATTCTGCGTCAGCGCCATTGTCTGCCAACGCGCCTTGCGTGCTAATGCCAGGTATGCCGGGTAAGCCGTCACTGGCGTTACTGTGCCGTTCGTACCGCCCGATAGGGTAATGCCGGCATTTATGGCCAATGCACCGAATCCGCTGAATTCCACATAATCGTTGTTTACAAGCTCCTGCACTGTGGAAGCTGTTTGTGCGTCCCTGCTTACGCCGTCGACGTAGGTTGTGACCGTGAAAAGGCCATCAGATTCGGTTATGGCCACGGTAATCATGTTGCCTTTCGTGCCGGCATATTTCGCCTTTGCTGTAAGGCTGCCTTGCGTTGCAGTTGCTCTTACACCGCCGCTATCGAGTCTATAAAATAGCCCAAGATAGCAATTTGATAACATCAAATTCGGGAGTTTTGCTTCTTCATCAAATGCCGTCATTCCGATTTTTGCAAGACTCGTTCCGTCTGTCATATCAGTACTGTAGACGCTAATCAGCTCCCCTTCCGGGCCCCAATTCATAGGGAATGCCATCGTGCCTATCCCTCTATCCCCAACCTGCATAGTTGGGGCTGAAACGGCGGTGAAATTGATATAAACGCCTGGACGGGTCTTGTTCTGTGAAATCCATCTTCCACCCATGTGTTACCTCCTTATAATTCATATAATAAATGCGCCCGCCTAAATTGACAGACGCGCGCTAAATCGTGATATTTGTTTCAATCTGTTCTTGCAACGGCCCGAGCTCAACCGGCTTCGTCGCCATAACGGATACATTGCAGAAAAAGTGGAGTACGCCGTCAACCTTTTCTGTCCTCCGGCCAGTTAATCGCACTGGCATGCCGTTCCACGTAATATACTCCAAATCCGACAGCAACCGAATGCTTATATCATCAAGCTGCTGCTGCAAAAGGTTGACACTACTTGGATCGGCAGCGACATGATAACGAATTGTCACAAAATAAGAAACCATCCAGTGGTTGCGGCGTTCCGGTTGTATGTCAAGTGTGAGTTGCTGAATGAAGAAATGCGGGTATACAAGCAACTGAACCGGCGCTGTTTCCCGATACCGCATTACGCCCGGGAACGCCTCGCCCAGGGCTATTACAAGTCCGCTGGTGACGCTGGTTGCCGTGATCTCGTACAATGTTACACCCCCTGCCTGACGCTCATCGTCGCCTCTTGTCGCGATTGATTGACCACCGGCGCGCCGATAACACCCTCGTAGGTTTCAAGCACTGTGCCGTCAAACGCCAGTTTTCGCGCTACAATTCTGTCAGCGTTTTGCAGGTCGATTCCCACGGCACAATTAATGCGCAAAGCGTGGATAATAGGCACAGCGCCCACCGCTACGGGATCGGGATTATCAACGTCTGAAAAAGATATGTGAACCTTGATACCGGAATAGAATGGCACATTCGGATCGCTCGGGGCAAATGAGCCGTCGGGCAACTCAATCAATGTCGCCCTGTAAATATCTATCTCGTCGGCATCCATATAATCGCCAATAATGCCGCCAATGATGCCGAAATTAAAACTATCCATGCTATCCCCTCCTAAACGGCAACCTAAAACTGTTTAGCTGCTTCTGCCTATCCTCGATCCGGCGCTCAATCGCCATTGTTGCCAGCGACGAATCGAATGACACCGACCGCCCAGCTTCCGAAACGCTTGTTGCTTTTCCGGTTGTTGTTTTGTTTGCATCCAGCATTTCATTGTACGCGTCGACAACCATCTGCGCTGCGACGTAAGTTAATTCAGTTGGCAATTCTGCGCGATTGATGTAGTTTAATATTTGCTGTATGGTCATGTCGACATACAGCGTCAAGATCGTGTCCTTGGAAGTGTCCGTTATCCCCAGCAGGGTTTTGACTATATCAAGTAGATTCATCTCGCACCGCCTTTGTTGACATATTTTCTATCGCTTTTTTACATTGGTTGCAGACGCAAAATTCCTTCGGTGGAGGATAACCGGCGCAACCGCAACGAGCTTCTGGTATCCGATCTCTGTTATCGTCCATCTTGTGCAAGCAAAGTTCACAAATTTTCATCCATCACCGCCTCGCTTTCCGGCGCAAATATACTTTCCTTCTTTGACTTTTTTGCAACCGTTTTTTCAGGCTCGGATTTTTCTTCTGCCCGCTCCTGTCGCTTATTGATTATCTGTTGTCGTGAAAGCTCTGTCAACACGTGTATCACCGTCCTTTATTCTCTGGCGGGAACAATATCGTAATCAATGATTTCTAATTCTGTAAAATCATCAGGATTAAATATCCCTATCCAAAAATTCCCGATATATCGTTGCCTATTAATTACGCATTCATTGTAAAATCTGATCTCGTTGATAATCTCCTTATTGTTTATTCCGAATTCGTCTTCATACAAACCGCTGTCTAGTTTATATTCAATAGATTGTCGGTAGTTTTGAAATTCCAACAAGTCCCCATCAACCAAGGCATGAGCACCAATCGCAATTGGAACGCAGACCATCAATCCGCCTATGCCGATTACTATCGCAGCAAAAGCAAAACCATTATCATCAATAAATTTCCAACATATAATTCCTCCGATAAGAAGAATAACAAAAATCCATAATAACATAATTATCGCTCCTTTTCTTATCCACTCCTGATTATAAGCACAGAAAAAGGCGGGGGAGCGTAACCCGCCTACGGTTCATGATACCGTTCTATGCTGCTAAAGCCAATGGCGTTTAACCTTGTTCGTCGGCCTTGCGAAGCGCGTTTATCACCTGCCTACGGGTTTTCCCTGTGGTATCAATGTGCCTTTCAGCGGCAAGGGCAGCAAGGGCCTCGTCGTTCATGTCGTTGTAATCCGTGGATTCCTCCGGAACGGCAGGAGCAAGGGTTTCCCCCTGCTCCGGTTCTGTACTTACTTCCGATAGCGGGATGGCTTTATTTTTTTCTGCATCCCAAACAAACCGGCCCACGTTACACCGCCAGACCTGTTATTGAGCCATGCAGGAATGCGGGACCGTGGTCAAGTCCTACCTCTCCATATAGCTGACGTTTCTCGCTGGCACCGACTTTTGCCAGCTCTTCTACAAAGAATACTCCCTTGCCCGGAACTTCCAGGAATACCGGTGCCATATATGCGATATCGCAAAGCAAAATAGCGCCGTTCGGCATGAACCGATTCCATACTACGCCAATTTTCGTAAAATCCGTTTCGATATCTGTGATATTGATACCGCCCTCGTTTCTCGATGGCGGCAAATTGCCACCAGGGAGACTTGCGTAAATGGAAGAAATCTTTTGCTTGAGTTTCGCCGGAACAAACATAACCATATTCTCAAAATAAGCCCCGTTGTCAGCCATCTCCTGATACAATGACTGTAGCATATCAAAAGTCAATTCCGCGCCCGCTGCGGCAATATTAGTACCATCCTCACACAATTGGAGCATCCCTCTTGTCTTGTTTGGCACGCTCACCCCTGTGGCCAACTGGTATCTTCCGGCAATGAACGAATATTCGATATTTCGGGCTGCCGGAACAAGCAGGCTGTGCTGAATCTGCCAAGCCAATTCCCCGGCCGGGTTCGGTGTCTGGCCCGCCGTGTTGAGTCCGGCCATCCTGCCCGTATTGGCGAGCTTGTGGTAAGTCAAGTCCGTGGTGTCCTGGTGAATCTGTACTACGTTGGTTTCTTGGTTGCGCTCGATGTGCCTTGCTGTCGGTGCGGTTGCCGAGGCTGCTTCCGATATCCCTGGCTGCTCTGCGTCCGGATAATCGAAAAGCTGCGCGGTCGGGAATTCCGCGTTTGTGGTCGTAATTCCTCCCGACAAACCGCCAATCATGGATAAAAGCGGCGTGGCAGTCGGTGCTGCTGTAAATAATTCCCCCGCATAGTTCGGAAGGTTCCAAGTTGTTCCAATTCCTGCTACTACTGGCATATTTTATATCTCCTTTTCTTAAATTAAATAAACCCCGTTTTCGGCGGCTTCTGTTTTAATCCTTATCGCATCCTGTGTGCTTCCTGCTTTTCTTGCGGCAGTAAGTTGGCTTACATAATCCGGCTTTTCACCGGCTCCTGCTGGCGGCGTAGCCACTCCCGCTCCGGTAGTGGTAGTTGTCCCGAATACGTCGGCATAGCTTTCCTTGACCGATTTTGTCAGATCGTCATAATTGGACACAACGCCATCTTTGTACTCGGCTTTTGTTACATCAACCTCTTTCAGCAGCAGCTTGACAAGTTTCTGATTTGCGCCGTCTTTGAGTAATCGCGTTTCGATATCTGCCGTGATTGCCGACGTGGTTTTTTCCGATTCGACGTTGGTTTTGTAATCGCTGTATTCTTTTTCCTTGGCCGCGATATCAGCATCGTACTTGGTTTGCAAATCCTCAAATTTCTGCTTGTATGTATCCGCGTCGGCAGATTTTCCTTGCAGATCTTTGTTTTCGGCTTCCAGTTCGATGATTCTGTCCGTTTTTTTGCTATACTGCTCTTTTGGCACGAACTCCTTGCCCTGCTCGGCCTTAATTTCTTTTTCGATTGCCTTCAAGGTCTTGTCCATAATCTCTACCCCTTCCGGCAAGTTGTCTTTGATGATTGCTAAAATATCCATGTGCGTACTCCTCCTGGCTTTTATAGCGGTTCCACGCTAGAGTATTTGGTCTCTTAGTTGCTGTTTTGCAATTCTCGCTCCTGGCTTTTATAGCGGTTCCACGCTAGAGTATTTGGTCTCTTAGTTGCTGTTTTGCAATTCTCGCTCCTGGCTTTTATAGCGGTTCCACGCTAAACGAGTTTTTGCAATAAAAAAAGCCACCCACCTCCGATTAGGAAATGAATGGCTCTATGGCTCTAATATTATTTAAAATAATCTACCAATTTAACTAAAATTTCATCGTATACATACCAATCGTCGGCGCATGCTTTTTTGCCGTATCTTTGGTCGCAATCGCCTAATTGCTTAGCGTCAAGAAATCTTGCACCTTTTGGTCTTTTTTCAAACGGGAGTGGACAACCATTTTCTGTAAGCAGGGAACATCTGCCGCCCCATGATGGGTCTACCGCGTCAGCATCAACGTTCCTGATTCTTAAAAAATATCTGTTAGGATTGTCCTCCCACCAATCAATAGAGATATGTCCCTTTTCTATTTCGGATTTCAAATATTCATAATTGATTTCTTTAAAATCGTCAGGCGAATAGTGACATCCCATTGATTTACAACAGCTCCCACACGTTTTACATCTTTCAATCGGTTGCGTCCCATTTATTTGGCTCATCTTTTTGGCTCTCCTTTTTGGCTCATTTTTATTTAAGGACAAATGCATTACCGCCAATATTTATAATATCAGACGCCATGTATCCGCAATGAGGACAGCGGAATTTATCAAACTCCAAATACCGTGTATCCTTACCTTCTTGCTCTGCCAACCAAGATTCATTTTGAATTTGCTTGCCGTGTTGGAGTATCAAAATTGCATCTATTTCGCATCGACATTGATGGCATCTATAAGTTTTATTCATCTTTTCGGCTCTCCTTTTGGCTCACTATAATTTCTTTTTCACCCCGACACGATTTGCACCAGCAGAAAACACCTTCACTCTCGGCATCGTCGCTGTATGTCGCTATTCGCTTTCCGCAGTCGGGGCATAGATAATCATGTTTCACTTGTCACCGCCTTTGCGCCTTCGCATTTGCATAGATTAAACAATGCATTACCATTATCCTGTAATACCTGATATACGCCCTTTGCTATAGTATCAACAATGGCTTCATCGCTAGCTTTTTCGAGACCAATATTTGAATGTTCTACTATTCCGTGTATGATCTCATGCCATAATGTGAGACATTTCTTCTGATGATCTTGGTTGCCTGAGTTAAGCTCAATAGTTGATTGCTCATAATTAATATATCCATAGCACACTGCGGTGCCATTATTCAGACCGGATTTTTCTATAACGGCATAATCAACGCCGCCGATTCTGATAGATTCTGGTATTTTCATTTATCCTCCTTTATAAAACACCCATTTGGGCGCGGGGTTATTCCGTTGGTTTAAATACTTCAAATTTACACCTATCATCTGGCGCTAAATATTCTGTTTCCCAACCGCCTGAAAGCTTTTCAAATTTTCGCTTTCCGCATTGTCCCTCAACAGTATTTCGGATAGGACACAATAAACATTCTTTTGGCTTTCTGTCTGCAATAACCCTATATATTTCCATTGCTCGCCATCCCTTCAAACACAAATATCGGCCGGAGAACAAATTTAATCTTTTATAAATTCTTCCGTATGAAACGCCATTTCTCCGCTTAACAACTCCGCACTATCTGGCGTTATGATGATTGACGCATGTGGATGATAGTTGTCGTTTAGGAACTTAATTAACGGCTTTGCCAATGTCTCAAATTCTTTCTGTTTTTCATTCATAATTCAATCCTCCTTATTCAAATTACGCATAATTCCACGCCGCGATATTAAAATTAATACATTAACCGCGATAAGTGCCAATCAGTATTAATCCGATTGTTGCAAGTATGCAGAAGCCCATAACATAAAACGATATATGCATGTTAATTCGCCCCCTTGCTCTGTAAATAAGCTTTAAATGATTTGTTCCAGCGGGCCGGAATCTGTTTTTGCACCTGGTCAATTCCGATCGTCATCATAAATCGGCCATCTTTCCATCTTCCGTTGCGAAGTCTATAGCCGAATTCAACAAAGGAGGCATAGTCCATCAGATTAAATATAGTTATTACGAATGAATCTCCGACCACTTCCACGCTCTCAATTGTGGCGGCCTGCTCAAATGCGGACGGGGCTTGTTCTTTTGTTCTACCGACTTGGAGCGCTTGGTTTCCAACTCCCCATGAGTTGCGCAGTGCGCCGGTATCCTCTATCGTATTATCTTTTATCTTGGCAACAGCCCGCAAGGCCATTTCCAGAAGAAACTTTCTCAAGAAATCGTCGAAATCATTATAGGCATCCGTCCAATTCTCTAAAAACTTTTCTAACTCTCTGAAATCAGCTTCTTTCGCCACCAATTATCCCTGCGCTTTCTTCTTTTCAAGCTCTTCTTTCCACCAACTACCGGTTAATTGCTTTCTATTGTCTTTGATAATTTCCCACTTCTTTGAATCCAGATATTTCATTTCCTGGAACCCAGCAATGGTCGTTGGCATTCCCTCAAACAGGCCCGATACGAGATCGCTGCCGTGCTCTTTTTTGGCAGCTGCGATAAATCGTTTATAACTCGCCAGCTGCTCCTTGTCGTTCTCGTAATACTTTTCACGTTTTTGGGTAGATAAAAATTCCTTCCCCTGATCTTCCGTCAAACTCGCACGCCATTCCTTGTATGGCATGTCAGCAGGAACGTAGTAGTTTTTGCCGGTAACGGGATTGCGGGCAATTCGTGTTGCCACATCATCAAACATGGCATCGATCTCGTCCGGCGGGAAATAGGCCGTTGTGGTGCTTCTGCATGGGTGTGGTGGGGATGAAATCGGCGGGTAATTTATTCCCTCCATTTTTTCGGATAGCTTGAATATCTTCAAATCTAATTCTTGGCATGAATCCGTTGTGCGGTGGTCAAGTGTAGCCAAAAATTGATATTGATCCACTACGCCGCTTTCAACATAAGTATCCCATGTGGCGCTATTTGCTATATGGTTAAATTCCGTTCTGGCCAGACTGATGCTGCGCCACAGCATGCCACCGTGGCCTTTTGCCGCACCCTGTCCAAACATCCGATCATGTATAACCGCGCCGATAATATTAGGATTATGTCCGAGTGCTACGCCTTGCGGAATCTCTCGTTGGAGTATTAACGTGAGCTTATCCTTATTGGTCCAAATGCGGTCTGAATAATTTTCGCCGTCCCATTTTTCAGATACGGCTTTTTCAATAATTTTTGTATTTAATGAAGAAAACGGGGAGCCGAACCCCACCCCCTGTTGGAGATTGAACGTTGCCCTGTAATAACTTTCCTCGTACGCACTGCTCAACCCTTCTTTAAACGTATCCTGCTCTCGTGCATACAATTTCTCAATCTGGAATTGGCAATCTGCTTGCAGGGCTTCCAGGCGGCTCACGGCTGATTTTAAAGACTTTCGCCGACTTAATTTTTGGCGATAAGCTGGATCAAATGCATAGCCAGTCTTTTTAATCTCCTCGTAATAAGCCTCGGTTTGTTCTTTATAAGATCTTAATTCAGCCTTGCTTAAGTTTTTTTTTGCATCCGCAAGGGATACTTTGGCGTCTCTTGCATAGCGGCCATAGAACACCTCTATTTCGCGCTGTATGGCCTTTTGAGTTTCCCTGTATAGCCCAGCAAGATCGTCGTTCATTTCCTCGGCGGTTTTTTCGCTAGATAGTATTAATCTTTCGGCCCTATTCTGCCAGTACTTTTCTTGTTGCTCCCTGTTCTTTCTCAAAACACCAATCAGCTTCACCGCCTTTCGGGATAAGGAAATAGCGCCTGTCTTTGAACAAGCGCTATTATTTCATTATAGATCAACGATTAACCGCGCAACGTCTTTTACATTCGTCTTTTGCGCTAAATACCGCATTTCCGATGTCTCTTTCGGTAAAATAAGCCAGCATGGGGCTGTTGGTATAATAGATGATTTCGTTTTCGCGTATACTTATCAGTCGTATTTTGGCCTTTACTGGCACCCTGTATGTGGGCATATACACATAGTCTCCAATATTGAAACACACTTCAATGTTCTTCATAACATTACCACCTTTCGGGACATAGGAAAGCGCCTTATTTAAAACAGTTTTGATATTTTATTTTAATTCATAACCAATTACATTTGTTATTTTTTTGGGGATCATTTCTTTTTCGGTATATCCGTGACCATCACAAATATCACAATCTCTATTTTCGTATTCATCTTCCGAATAACCATACGAACCATATCTCACAATAACCTTTTTCAACCCTTTTCCGCCGCATTTGGGGCAAATATATTTTCTGTTTAATATGGCTATTACTTCATCCAGTGTTATGTTTCCGTATTGTTTTTGCAGTGCGATAATTTGATGTGTTTTCATTTTCCCTCCGAATGATGAGTGTTAAAGTGCTTCATCTGGTTGAGTTGGGCCATCCCGTTCGGTCAATTTTGCGTTTATTGTATAAATACCACGATCACCTTCTGCGATAATTTTTATATTTAATTCTGAAATATCCTTGATTTTATCAACGGAATTTAAAATATCTTGTATGTCCATTATTACTTTATTGCGCGTCATAGACTATTCCCTCCTACCTTTCTTTTTCTTTTAATCTCCTCAAGTAATTCTGGGTTTTCGTATATGTTTCCGATAATTTCAAGTTCACCCAGCCACGCATAAATTTCTCTGCCGAACCCTTCGGAATCCCACTCTATGAAAAATCCACAACAAGAAAAAACGACTACCCCTGTGCAGAACTGCCGCCATGAGACAATATCACCCTCATATATTAAGTTTCCGCTTTTGCTCTTCCGGTCGACACACTGCATGAATTCCAATTCTTCCATCAAAAACGGGTAAAATACACCTTTGCGCGTTACAACTTCGTTGCCGACAAGACTAGTCATGTTTTTTAATGCTTCGAAGCTGATCATCTTCTCGGCCTCTTTATCCCATGCTCTAAATTTAAATCTGTCCATTCTCTCTGCCTTTCATGGTACGTAAAAACCGCCCTATTTGGACGGTTTAAATGATTCAATAATAGTCTGTAGTATCGTTTTATTTTGTTCGGCCTTGGACGATCCGCCATAAGCCTTAGCAATTCCTTGTGTGTATTTCATTTCTCTATATAGGGGGTTTTCCCATAATTCCAATTCCTGTTCTTGCCTTTTAAAGTATTCTTTCGCCCGTTTATGTCTCTCATAATGCTCTTGTGCTGTTTCATTCGGCTTTCTTGGCTCTAACATAATATTTCACCATCCTTGTATATAGAGTATATCATTTACAAGACTCATGCACAAGCATTTCTCCCCACCTTTTCAAGCATAATCCCGCCGGAGGACGAATGCTATTTAATATACAATATCAACTCCCGCAAAAGCGCCTGTTTTTCTTCGGAACGCGATTTGTTGTCGCCTGACAGGTAATTTTTGTTGTGATATTCCAACATCTCGATTGCCAAAACCTGTTCGGCATATGCCCTTGCCTTTTCAAGCTTTTGGTTGTGTTGTTCCAATTCCTTGCTTATATCAATTTGTAACATAGTAATTCCCTCCTGTTTTCTTTTTTTCCCATACTCAATATACTTAGCATAAGAGCCGCAATCACGTTTCACTCTCCCCGCCCTCCCGTTCTAAAGGTTCAAACCCTATCGAGCCGCATATTTTACATGGCGCGGGATTTTCTATCGCGTGTTCATGTTTAACAATATCGCCGCACAAGCTACACTTCCATTTCTTTGCCATCCATGGAGGCTGGTTTATTGCGTCCGGGAATTTCCCCATAAATCTGATTAGGTCATGCTCATTCATCGGTATTGCCCTCCTGCGCCAATCGCTCATTTTCTTCCCGCAGCCTTGCAAGTTCCCGCTCTGCACTCATGTCGGACAGGGCGGCTGCTTCCTCTTCTTTTAGCCGCTCCAGTATAGTTTCTACTTCGTCAATGTCGATATTGTCCAGTTTTTCCAGTGCCGTTTGCTTATCAATCAACTGCCGGTCATATATAGCCAACACGTTATTAATATTCTCTGTCTGGTTGGATACCGCCTGTCGCCGGAACTTGATGTTTTCCGTTTCGACACCAGCGATTTGCAGCAGCTTTCTGACCGCTTGGAATGCCTGATATTCGAATCGGTTACATTTTGTATTCAGATTGAATTTTGCTGTATCAATAGCAACGTTGGTCAGTGATCCGCCAGATATTTCCGAAAAGTTCATAGCCATGTAATCAGCATACAGAGAATCTTCCAGTATTTTCAAGGCTATCTGTCTGGCGGCATACGGAACCTCGATTGTGTGCGGCATTATCGAGGAATTTCCGCTTCCATCAGATTGTGAGTATGTAGCTCCTAATTCATTGATTTCGGCAATCATTTCTTTAATTTCGTCTGTCGTGCCGCCATAATTATTGATTACCCATAAGATATCATTCGTGCGTTCCAGATTATCCCCGAAATCAGAAAATATTTTATCGTACATATCGATCTTGGTTTTGATTGGCTTAGTGAACTCGCTGCGGTGGTGCCGGTTTGCGTAAAATGGCACGATCGGAAGTACGCCGTAATCTCCAACCTCTTTCACCTCTGCCGGAAGTATCCCGCCCGGATAATTTGTGGTTTTGCGCTTGTAGGATCGCTTTGGCCGTGTCATTTTAAGCTGGTTATTATCGCTCGTGTCAAATTCCGTTATCCCACTGATCTCAAATAATTCAACATACATCGGCCGCATATCATCTATTTGCCAGAATCTTATGCCAACTGTAGGTTCTGACGTGCGCTCGTCAAATAGCATCAAAAACCCTTTGCCGCCTTTATCCCCTGCGGCCTCAAATTTTTCCACATGGTCGAGATCGAAAAATAGATAGCTCACGCTGTTCATTAGTGCCATTTCCCCCGCTTCTTCGAATGAATTATCGAAACCAAAACCCAGTTTTTCTTTGATCCCGTCGTCAAGCTGTACGCCATTCGCCAGTAGAAATTGATTCAACTGAACAGTAAATCGGAAGAAGAAATTTGATATTGCAATATTCTGGCTGAATGTTATTTCCTTCCCTGATTTGGTCATTTTCCATTTGGGGCGGTTGGCGATAGCAGTGTTGTCGCCATGGAAATATGCCTCGGCTTCCAGCATGTGCTTGAACTCTGCTGAGGCCTTGTATTCTGCTATTGCTATGGAAATAAATGCCGCCACGTCGTCTGCGGCGTAGAAATCCTGTGCTGTTTTGATAATATCACCGCCCTCTCTTGGTATAAAAAGCATCCGTCAAAGGACGAATGTTATATTTTGTGTATGTTGCACAATTTTTAACCTTTTCGTTTTGTCTAAACTCGCGTTTTCTGGCACCCAAATGGCAAATTGCACAATTAATATCTTATATTAGACTTTCGCGCTTGCCTCTGTTGTTCTTTTCTGCAATTCCCGTAGTGGCATCGGGAGCGTCGTCGTGCGCATTTTTACCTTCTTTTTGATACCTTGTCATTGCTTTATAATATTCCGGCCACTTATCCCCCCAGTTGACAGGGAAGTAAACATGGTTCATTACCCACGTGCTGTTTGACAGAATTCTTGATTGCTTATTTTTCGACTGGTGAAAAGTGGCAACATGACATTTGTTTGATCCATATCTATTTTTCAATTCAGTCTGCACGTTTCTCGCGAACCCTCTGCCGCCATTATTAGATTCGATGTCTGCCGTATTTACGTTATCGTCATAAAGCATTTTGGCAGTAGCTGGTTCTGTAATCTCCATGCCCGCTTTGGTGTATAGAACATTAATGACGTAAGCTTCATTGTTATACACTACATAGTTAATGCTGCAAAGATAATCGTCGCCGGTATCTGCTGTATCTGTATAATTCTTGACCGATGAATAGAGCATGTTGCCGCTCTGATCCTTCGGCAGTTCGGTATAAGTCTTGAGAGAAGTATAAAGCCGCCCTTTCAGATCTATAGGCTCCTGCTGATAATTTGCGCTGGCTATGTTGTCACCCATTGCTCTCACTTTGGCATCATAGGACTTCCGGGACAGGATTTCGTCACAAAGCATGGTGCCGTCGTCCTGGAGGGCCTTCATGCTAATGTGGCGCATCTTTGCACCATCTTCTTTAAAATGCTCCAGCGCCCGCCCTGCGAGGTCATCTGATGCCCAACGGGTCATGATGATGATGATCTTCCCGCCCTCTTCCAAGCGGGACAACATGGTATCTGCAAACCAAGTCCAGTGCTTTTCTTTTGTCAACTCATTATTGGCCTCTTCGGCATTTTTGATAAGGTCATCTATAATCAACAGCGTCGCGCCGAAACCAGTGGCCGTACCAGTGGGAGATGTGGCCAGGTAATTATTATATCCTCCATCCAGGCTCCACAGGTTCATGGCGCCGTCACCACACTTAATCCGGATGCCAGGAAACACATCTGAAAACACCGGCTTGTATATATCGGCTTTTATTTCCTGTATATCATTCCTCACGTTTTTTGAAAACATGGTCGACAATGTTTCGTTATAGGAACCGGTCATGATTTTTTGTTTTGGATCATTGCCCAACACCCACTCGACCAAAAGTCCAGCAGTGCGCGATTTTCCATGTCTGGGTGGCTCATTAACGATCATTACATCTTCATCGGATTGGATGAAGTCTTGGAATTCATTGCAGAGATCGATTAGATAATGGCGATCTCTCTTGTAGAAACTGGGTGCTTTCAAGTTACAATAAAAAAAGAACTCCCGCCGGGCAAGTTCTATCTTCGCACCTAATTGTATCAGTTTTTTATCCATCGTCTATCAGCTTCTTTAAATTTTCAGTCGACAGACCGGCAAAGGGATTATTTACTTCCATTCCGCCAGACATTTCCACTTTGTCCTTGAACATGCCCAAGTGCCGGCCAATCAGTTCCAGTGATCCCTTTTTATCGGTCAGCTTATATTTCTTAACATAGCCGACGAACTCCCTATCTTCACCGTATCCCTCATATACCTCCTGCACATCCAGACCCGCAATACATGCTGCCGTATCATCATCAAGCTCCGTAATATCTTTCGGTTTTCCATCGGCGTGAAATAGTTTTCTCGGGTCAAAGAATCCAAGCCGTCCCAATTCACGCAATACCGCGTCCTGGGTGATCTCCGTTCGCTGTTCTCTGTCCTTCATGCGCTGCTCAATGTATTCTACGATGTTAGTATTTGTTAGTGCCTTGCTTCCGTTAACCCTTGCGGCTTCATCCTTCTTACAACTTGGATACGCTGCCTTATAAGCGCGAGTGGCATTCAAGTCAATCAGGTATTCATCCACAAACCGCTTTTGTTTTTCAGTTAAGGACATATCTATCACCCATCCGTATATAATTATTTGCGCTTGCCTCTCGCGCCGCTTGCCTACCTCGTCAGAGGATACCCACCTATTTTCCCCTCGCAAAAAGAGACACCTGCCGCGCTAAGCAGCAAATGCCTCTTCCAAAGGAGAGTGTCATAAAACAATCGGAACATCCGGACTTGAACCGGAATCTCGCAACCACACCCGGTTGCTGTTCAACCGCTGTATCTTTGTTGAACCATATTCGCCCAGCGTATTTTTTCCCTTGTTTTTGCACAAGGTCGGTTTGCGCTACCACCTGTCGTAAGCATCCTATTTGTTCCTTTTGCGAAGACGCGAGCAATAGGCTAAGAACGTCGTCTTCTAATCGGCGACCGGGCTGTGACACCCGGAAGCCGTATATAAAATTGGAGAGGAGGGACCGGGAATTCAGGAACATTATCAGGGAGTTAATATTGTTCCCATTACCGCTAATACAGTTATATCACATTATGTCGCTCAATTTGAACCCATTTTTCAAAAGATGCAAATTAAAGTAGAATAATCGGCGATATCCGTTGAAATCCGTCTTCCCTACGGGTATGCGTCCGTATTCATGATCGTATTCGACCATCTCGTATGGTATGTTCTTGGTCACACTCCTTAAAATATGTCTGTATATGCTTGGATTCGCGCGGATCGCCGCCTCTTCTATCAGCTGGCAGTCCCTTCGCAGTTCTTCGTTCTGAATGGCCGTCCCCTCTGTCTGGTTGCTCACACCGGTTCCCCGCGGCATCCCGTCAAATTTTACGGCCGGTAGTCCGTATTTTATTTTCTTCTTTTTCTCCTCGTATTGCCGGCAGAATGCTCTAAGTTCGTCGTATCTGTCTTTGGAGATGCCGTAATCGTCCCAATTCAAGTCACGCACTCTTTTGTTCATTTTGGGTCCTCCTGTGAAAATTAATTTTCTGCATACTCGCCAAGTTTGCAAGCTTGGTATATCTCCTCCTTGCTCGCGCTCGGTGCGACACTGCGGCAATCAGCTTTTTTATCAAATGTGCAGAATACATTGCCAAATACGTTGTCCAATTCTCCATTGCCCAAATATTCATCCAGTACTGATGTCACATTGTAGTAACTATCATAAGTCTCCCAAAATTCATTGTTTAGGATTATGTATCTGTCTCCTATTTTATCGCCACCGGCCAGCAATATCTTTTCAATCAAGGAACTATCAGTAGTTTTGTAATATGCCTTAATCTCCTTTACTAACTGGTTATAATCATAACTTTTAACCTCAACGCTTCGTCCCATAAATCCTCCTAAAATATACTCTTTTTAATCGACACTTTTGTTATTGATGTATTATTTATTATTTCTTTCTTCTGCGGCACTGGTGGAGTACCCGCTTCGATTAATTTACAGGCGACAAATTTGTATTCTGTTTTCGATTCTTCCCATAGGCAACCCGCCTTGATAGCATCTTCGTTGTTCATATAATGGGGTTTTCTGCCGCCCAAAATCTTATGTTGCGCCTCCACATATTCACACGAAGGGCATTCTTGCACTATGCAGTTAGAAAAATTTCTATATGGACACTTCACCGCCTCACCCTCTCCCCCAGCTCAGCCGGATAACTTTAATTTCCCTTCACGGAATAACCATCAGACAACGCCGTTTCATACATCTTGATCACATCATCTTTTTTGCCTGAATACCAAGGCCGCCCGAAAAGGCTGTTTTCCGTTGATTCTGTCCCGAAAACCCTTTTGTACATTTCCGGGAAGGAGCTTGGTGCATTGTGGATATTGGCTATTTCCAGATCACCGCCAAAATGCTGTCGCCTTTTGCGAAAGCGCTCCAGCTCCTCCGCTTCTTTTTCTGTTAGCAAAACCATTTCTTTCACCTCCATCAAAAATTAATTCACTCAAGTTCAAACTCTACGCTTTCTGCTCCCTTAATAACTTTATTTATATTTCCACCGTGACTTTCAATAATTTCTGAAATATCGTCTGGATGGTCAGCATCTTCTATATCGTCCGCAATCATATCGGCAAAATTACTTCCATCTTCTTCATTATCCACATCAATTACATATGTGTTTGTTCTTTTTACACATTCACAAACATATAAATTGTATTTCATTTTCACACCTCCATCAAAAATTAATTTACTGTCTCAAAAAGTGAATTCGGCAACATATCGGTCGCCCTTCCTACGTTTTCGGGAAAATCCTTATAAAACATTTTCACTGCTTTCTTGATTATCAACATTTCTCCTGGCTCCAGTCCGGTATCCTCGTAAAGCTTTAACCGCCGCTTCAACTCTTCTTCACGGCAGGCGTATTCGTTCCAGCCTTTCTCTTTAGCTTCCTGGTAGGTTATGTATTCCTTGTCTGTCGCTGTGTACCTGTCCATTGTCTTCACCTCCGTTAAGTTTAATTTACTCGAACATATCAAGGAAAGCGTTATCGCTCTCGGAATTGCGTTTTGTGTAGATGCAATATTCATGCCACCGCCGTTCTACCTCTTTACGGGCTCTATATGTTTCAATAGAAATACCCAAAGCTTCATCAAATGTTGTATTTTTATGTTTCTTTTTTCGCTGCCTCCGATTCATGGATTTTATCCTCCTCTATCAAGTTTTAATTCAATCAATCCTCACTTACGTAATCCTCCCCGCCGTGCTCCACAGCGTCCAGGTATGTTTCATAGTTTTCATCACACCAGCGCCCCTCACACATGCTAGGGCCGTCAGGCGTTGCGGTATATGCACGTTTTCCATATTCTGTGTTGTCGCAATAATTTTCGCACAAGTAATCGCCTAACTCTTCTCGGGTATATGGCTTCATCACCACAGTAAGCCCGTCAGCCGCATAGCACCCGCTGTAGCCATCCAACCAAACACATTCCTTGCCGTATACCATCTGCGGTCCTGCTGTAACAATAAACTCCCTTCCCTTGTTTTTTTCATTGACGCAATACTTGTTGTTCATGGTAACTTTATCCCCTGGTTTCAACATTTTATCTGCCTCCTAAATTTATTTTATTGCCCCGCCGGCACCACCCAGAATTCCCAACTATACCCGTCGCTGGTCCACGCCTGGAAGAACTCCTGATAAGGATCATACCGCACGTGGTCGATCTGGCGGGAAGTGATCACGATGTCGCGGTATACATCAGAGCTAATGGTGTGGTTGTTGCGATCGAGCAGTGCTTGTATTTCATGTGAGTACATTTTTTCTCACCCCCGCCTCATTTGTGTTAAATGTTCATGTTCTCCGGGATAACCCCTGGGTAATCCCCTAATGTCATTTGCCCTTTTATTTCTTCATTGGTAGCAGTTTTCTGCTGCTCTTTGTCCCATGCTTGTCTGAATGTCTTGTATGAATTGTATTGTTGGCGGTATCGATAGCTGTCGCCAAACACATTCCATGCGGCTTTAACCAGGTTTGGTTCAAACGGCCTTATCTTCTCTAAGTCTTCCGTCGCCTTTGCTGATATGGAGCATCCACAACACCCTGTACGCGTTAATCCATACACCTCATAGGCATCCGAATAGCGGAGTCCATAGTAATCTTTGTACCACTGCTTATCCGCATCCGACACATAAAACAGGGGCCGGAGCCTGTATTTTCCGTCAGCTGTTTCGGAAAAACACATTGAGGTATTATCCTTCCGTGGGACAGATCGCATACCGCCCTCGTCCCTGCGCTCGCCCGTTATAACCATATCGAATGACCGTTGGACACTGTGCGCTACCTGCTTTTTACAATAGTCGCAACATTTGTTGCTGACATTAAAAGGGATCGGATTGTCAGTTATAAAATCCAACATATACTTTGATGAATTTATAACTAACTGAATATCTGGCCTTGGCTCTCCCTTGGAATTACAGCAACATAAAAAATTAATTGTTGTTTCACATCCAGGATAGCGCTTTTTAAGTTCCGCCCGTTTTGCCGCCTTGTCCTCTGCGTCTGCGTATTCCTTATGTATTGACAGCGGAATATTTTTACGCTGTATACCCTCCAGACCGGCCGACATAATCTTTGAAACAAATGGCTGACCATATTCCCTTGTGGCTTGTACGATATTCTTCTTTGGCCGGTGTTTGGTAATTGTTACGCCATATAGTGATTCCATTTCGACTACATGACGCTTTATTGCTTCCATTTCGAGCCCCGTGTTAAAAAAGGCATAATGGACGGAAGGGAAGCCGAATGTCTCGCGAACCTGCTCTATCAGGTGAAGAAGAATGTCGCTATCACTCCCACCAGAGTAAGAACAAACTGCGTTTGGATGCTCTTTAAGTCTTTTTGCAACAATGCTTTTTATAGCCTCAAATTTAGCCGGTGCGCTAAAGTCCGCATATGCCGGGCGATCTGTATATACTTTGCTTTTATAATTGTCCTTCATTGTTTTACCGAAAGGAGCCGTGTACACTTTGCCCTGCAGGAGCTCCGGTCCTTTCTGCTTATTCAGCTGTATTCTTATACTTTTTCATAATTCTCAAATCTCCGGCACTTTCGCCAGATGATTCGGTTGTTAACCCATCGCTGCAAATCCTTATGTTGCTGATCAGCATGCTCCTTGTCGTATAACATCACGTAGGGATCATATTTGAGATCACGCAAGGTATATATCCGGTGCAGGTCTTGCTCTATCGTGCTGTTATAATTTGTCAGCACATAAACAACTTTTCCACTTTCCGACTTCCGGTTGTAGCACTCCGAGAACCTTTTGAAATCTTCCGTCAAGTCCTGATCGGGCTGATCCCATGCCATATGTATCCTCTTGATTCGCATCCGGTTAAGCATTTCTATGCGCTCCGGCGTTGCAAGTCTGACGTCAATACCCTGGGTGAAATCTATAATCGCCCTTGACTCCACCAGCTGCCCTAATAGGTCGTCCCTATCCCGACAAGCTAATATGTTAGGGTCGCATAGTGTTACATGCCCCTGTCCGTCCCAGAACGCCCGTAGATCAGCAACCTTGATACTGCACCGGCCCTCTTTGGCGGCAACGTGGCAGAAGCTGCACCCCCTTGGGCATCCGCGGGTTAGGAATCCGAACGCCGTGTCCTTGGTCAAGTCCGGGTATATGCTGTAATCCGGATAGATGTGTTCAATCTCTTCCGGCAGCGAAGTATCACGGTCTGACCGGTAAGCCTCTTTGCCGTCAACCAAGTCGATACAGTAACCACTGCCGCACCGGATGACCTCATTGGCATCAATACAATCGTCATAGTCCGGTGAGAAAGAAAACACCTTGCTCATATACACCCGGTCACAATGATTAGAAAACATCGGATCGTACCACTCAACCCTGTCCCCTTGCTGCTTATGCCATGCTGATAACTTCATTAAGGGCAAATTAGGAAAATTGTGGCCGTCCACGTCTATCAATCCTATCTTGATATCCTCACCGCCTTTCTGATCAATCTAATTTTAATTTACCCATCGCAGAAATTGCCGATGACTTCATAATCTTTTCCCTGAATCTCCTGGTCATTTCCGTATTCAGGTAAAATCATAGGAAATCTCAAACCGTCTCCCAGCAGTATGTCATACCTTGCATCAACCTCATTCCAGGATACTGTTGCCCGATGAAATGCAGCCCCTCGCTTTTTGCATCTAACAATATCATTTTCAAATATTCTTCGCCCGTTCTTGTCCCAAAGGCCAGTAAATTGACATAGCGTTTCGGGGACAATATCCATCTGTAACTTCCGATTCGGAAGTCCCCAGTCCGTCATCCAATCAAATAACAGATAATGTTTAGTATTTTCCGGATTATTTTCATAATCACTCTGTACGCAATATGTGGTTTCATCAGTCTGCCAATAATACCCCTCGCGCCAACCTTCACCGTCTTTACCCTTTGCCTTAAATAATATCTCTTTCATTTACTACCTCCATCAAGTTCTAATTTTGCTGATTAAATATTTCCTTCCCAATTCCATAATCCTTGATATCCCCGCGCCGGTATCGGCTCGGGAAGCATCGTCATGTTGGCAAATTCCCATGCATATCGGCCCGGCATCCAGTCGCCAAATAAAAGCTCATTTTCATTTTTGATATAAACAGATTTGACGTAAATCCCTGTTGCTTCGCTTTTTGGGGCTATATATGTTCCCATGGCATCCACGCCTATTAGATGGCACCCTACAAGCTCCGCCATGGCGATGACAGCGCCACGTGGCAAGTCTGAAAAATCGGTACGTCCTAATGCCTCGTAGGCACTATTCATCAAGCTTATTTGCGTGATTGCCTTGCACGGGTTTCGTAGTCCTGCATGTATCGCAATCGGCCCGCGATAATTCGTTGCCCACGATCTTGTTTCGTATTGTTTTGCGCCACAAGCAAGTAAGCTCGCCCATGGTTGCCACATTGTTATTACTTTCATGTTTACCCTCCTTAAAAATTAATTCACCCGAACATTTCAATTTGCCCGTCACACCCATCACACTGCCGCTGCTTCACTTCCCGCGGCTTATACGTTTTGTCCAGGTCAAACGCATCCATCGGATTAAGGTCAAATAACTTACAGTGATTGACTGACTTCGCGCTTGCCTCGCTCATTGTCTTTTTCTTTTCGTTACAGTAGATACCATTCCCCGTCACAAGGTAAGAGCAGTACCGGCAGTATTGTCTCATTTCCGCACCTCCTGTCTTAACGGCTTATAAAATATATCCGTCTGCTTTTGTTGCACTTGTCACAGGAAAATTCATATACAACTACCGCAATTCTGAATCTGGTGTCATGAAACAATACGAATCTTTCAGCGGCGCATATTCCGTGTATGCTACTAAAATGCTTTTCAAAACACTTTCTACCTGTCATCTTTCATCGTCCTCCATGTTAATATCAAGGCGATGCCGGCAGATCGGGCAAAAAATCCAGCTGGCGCGTATCGGCGCACCGCAGTTGCTACAACTTCCGTCTAAATCCTGTTCCCTGTCATCCAACTGCCGCAGCTCCCGCGCGAAGTCCTCACATGCGGCCTCATAGGCTTTATACGCTGCTTCGATTACGGCGATCTCTTTGATGTACAGTTCTGTTCGTTTGTGCTGTAATTCATCTGCTATTCGATGCGATTCATCTGTTATTTTCATTTCTCTGCCTCTCTTTCTTAATAATCAAATATATTCATCTGATCTTTGGCGACGCTCAATCTTTCGCTGGCCGCCTTATAATAATCCGGATCAAGCTCAAATCCGATGTAATCAAATCCCAGCTCCCTACAGGCCACTAAGCTGCTTGCGCTGCCGACATGCGTATCGAGAATCTTGTCACCCTTCTTGGCGTAGTTGTTTAAAATCCATTTATATAGTGCTACCGGCTTTTGCGTTGGGTGTATCCTGTCTTTCTGATTTGGATGTATTTTGCGTATTTTTGCATTTTCATCAAATGATGTCCATGCATATTCACATTCAGAAAAACTGCGACCATACATGCTTTCACCTTTGTCCCATATAAGAAAGCATCTTGTTGCTGATAATTCCGTAAAATAATTGCCACCCCATATTATTTGATTCTTACTCACACGAAAAAGCTCGTTGAAATATTTTTCGTCTGGCACATGCATGTCCCATGCCTTCGAAGTATCTATCTTTTTTATATCGCAATTACCCATTCGCATTTTAGTAACATCAATTCCGTAAGGTGGGTCAACTACTGCCAAATTGAAATATTTGTCCGGGAGCTGTTTCATTCCCTCCATGCAATCCATGTTCAGAAAACTGTTTAATTCAAACATTTATTTCACTCCTATCCGCAGTCATGGGGATTTTCATCTATGTTTTACGTCTTTTCGCCCGGTGACCGGTATGGTTCCGGCAGTCTCATCCAGGCCAGCACCTCCTCGCAATATCCAGACCATATAGCCCTGTTTCCAAGGACTTCACTAAACCACCTGGTACATGTTTCAAAATAATGATCTCCACAATCGATGATATTCCTGCGATACTCCCACTGGGCATCATGAACGGGTGGATCATTTCTTCTGACAAAGCAGATATATACTCCTGGTGCTTCCGGCAGCCGCTCTTTTGCTGGAATCCACCTGTGTATATCCCTTTCTGCCTCTAGCTCTGCAATTCTGCCTAGTAGGATATCTTCTGTCGTTTCACACGGGAAATCATCTATTGCATCACACTGAAAATACTCTGGCTCTTCCGGTTGCGATATCGCAACTGTCGCCTCGCCTACCATCTGGTCAATAGTCATGGTAAAGGCCGGTAATGCGCTAACTTTCTCCGGCAAACTGACCGGCTCCGGTGCACTATCTCCAAGCAAGTCATTAATTGACAACACTGGCGATACACTTTCGCCGTAATCTATTCCGTACCCATCCGGCAGGAATTGCGGAAATTCAGTTATGGTCATCTGGCCCGGCAGCTGTTCACCTTCTTGTTGTTTTCCCAGCTCCCTGATGTCCATCACCTGCATAGCTGGTTCTGTTCGTTCAAGTTGTTCATCCGTAAGATACAACATCTCCTGTAACTGGCTCTTTCCAAACCCTTGATACCGATCATCAGCAATCGGACTATTTCCATCCTTGGAAAACCGGTCATTGATAGCCATGTACCGGGATATCGTGGATTTGCTTAATCCAAATTCCTCTCTGGCAAACTCTGCTAGGGTGACATATCCATCCTGGGTATATAGCTCGTTATCCCGAATATGTTTGAGATAGTACCCGATTGCTATAACGCTTCTCGCCACCGAAACAACGTTGGCCCGCAGGATGTTTTTTGTTTCTTCCAGGTCAAGGCCGTGATACCAGGGCTTTGTCTCCGCTGGAATTATTTTTAGTTCCTCCATTTGCCTCCCTCCGTTTTCGTTCTTGTTCGTCGATCAAGGCCGTTATTAGGTTTCTTGTGAAATCACTTTGGTATTTGTGATGAAGTTTTTCAGCCGTTTGTATCATCTCGTCCCAATATTCGTCCGCTTCTTCCAGTCCCCAAAATTTCTGTACAAAATTCCAGTAGTCCCGGAAGAAAAAAAACATTTCAGATCCCTTCGGAAATTCAACTTTCATGACATTCCCCCTTAATCAAACGGCGTAGGTTCTCGGGCTGGGGAAAACTCTTCTTCCTTCACTGGTTCCCCGGTTTCTTCAAACCGCATAACCGAACCGTTAAAGCGCATAGCCACTTTGCCGGTCTCGCCCTGCCGCTGCTTCTCAATCTTGATTGCTTTCTTGCCCCCGTCCGTCTTGCTTGTATTCCACATCAGCAATATATTACTGGCATCCTGCTCAATGTCCCCTGATTCCCTCAACTCTGCCATAGTCGGCTCCTTGGTCTCTCTTGCCTCGCTCTGGCGGTTCAACTGTGACAGCACAACAATAGGCGTGTTGATCTCCATTGCCAGCCCCTTCATGGCCCTAGAGATAGCGCCCACTTCGGCGGCCCGGTTCGGGTACCACGTATCTGATCTAAGCAGCTGTAAATAATCAATGACGATTACTTCAAAGTCGTTGTGTCGGCATTCGTTCCTGATCTCTGATATCTTTTTTGGGCCGCTGCTGATCCAGACGTTAAACCCTGTTAGGACTTTGTTTGCTCGGCTCACCCTTTCCTGTTCGTCGTTCAGGTAGTTTTTTGCCCGTCGAATCCGTTTCAAGCCTATCCCTGTCTGGCTGGAAAGCATACGCTCATAGACCTGCTTGTCCATCATCTCAAGGTTATAAAAAGCTACCTTCTTGCCCGACAGGGCAATGCTGGCTATTACCTGTGTCACAAAAGCTGATTTTCCTACCGCCGGTCTTGCGCCGATTACTGTGATATCTCCCCCCTCAAGGCTGCCTATCATATCATCAAGCCGGGGAAATCCGAATTTCACTCCGGTTTCTGGCAGATCAACAAAACACTTGTCCTTGTTTTCCTTGACGATCTGTGCCATCGGCTTGAGGTTGTTCTTTTCGCATCTTACCAAAGCTTCCAGGTCATTCAGCAAGGCCCCTATGGTCCCGTCAATACTACTTGGCACAATCTGCACGGAATTGATAATGCGTGACAGCATCTTGGCCTTGTGGTTATTAATCAACACATCAGCCGATCCCCGTATGGTTGCAGACGTAACGGTATTTTCCACGCATCCCTTGATGGTCCGAAACGTCGTATCGCTGTTATATCCAGACTCTCCCAGCCACTGGCAGAGATTAACCAAGCTCACCGGTTCGCCCATGTCGTAAGCCTTGATTATTTCAAAATACGCTCTGGACAAGAGGTCGGTCTCAAACATTTCCGGTTTCAGATCGTCGTATATACCCTGCACGGTATTGATGTCCATCAGCAACGCCCCGATGATGGATTGTTCCGCCATTAGGCTCATGTCTCGTCCTCCTGTACATAGTCCAATATTGATTTGTTTAAAAGGGTGTCGAAGTTTTTGTAAAATTCCAAGTCTTTCCCACCTGCCTCCTGTTCTCGTACATAGGCCCTTACGGCGATGTACATCTGACGGTTGGTCAGTTTGATTGTGCGGCCATTGATCTTCCGGCCCTTCAACCATCCAAGGTAATGTTCGTAAGCTTTGGCTCTGCCTTTCTTCCTGGGGTATATCGCATATATGGTGGCGAAATCTTCTTCCCGCGTATCTGGTTTTTCGGATTCAGAGTTTACTTGTTCGACGCCCGGCGAACAAAAGAGTTTTTTATTATCTTCTTTACATTCTTTCTTTCTAACATTCTTGTTAGTGTTCACTTGTTGTTCACTCGTTGTTCGCTCGTTGTTCACTTGTTGTTCAATTTGTTGTTCACTGCTTTGGTATTTACCCCAATTCGTCAAGGATATAAGCCGATTTTTGGTGCAAGTTTGTTGTTCAATCTGTTGTTCGATTTCGAACCGTTTCAGTACGCGTTGCACTTTGCTTTCGTTGATCAACAATTCAGCTGATATTGACTTCCTGCCGGTTATCAGCTGCCCCGGTTGCAGCTTTATCCTTGTTCCGTCAAATATCACATCTTGCTCGGCGTGGGTTGCATTAAGGAGTAAGTATATCCATATCGCTATGTGATCGGCATCCTTGCAAACTACCGGATTATTAAGCATTTGGCGGTGAATCTTTACGTATCCCTCCATATTACCGCCTACCTTTTTTCAAGATTTGTTTCAGGCTCCTTTGGCTTGCCGGACAGATTCCTCTTTCCGGCGGCTCCCTTCTTTTTGCTGTTCAAAGGCCCTCCTTTCCCCCCACCGCCCAATCAGAACAGTGGGGGCTTGTATCCGTATATTGATTATCCAATAATTGTAATTCGGCGGTCAAAATCATTACTCGCGAGTGCTTCGGCAAAAAATTCCTTAATAAAGCTAATTGCTTCATTTTTCCAAATGCCGCCTTCGGCTTCGATCAGCTTAAACGCTGGCGATCCCTTATCGCTAATTCGAAACACGAAACAGCTTTCCGGCTGCCTGATCTCCTGAAATGTACGATACGGGATTAAGCAGACCGGGTTAGGTACTACCGCATCAACCTTCTGGGCGATCCCCTGGGTGATAGTCACTTTCTGGGTTACGCCGTTATCACCATAATTTGCAGCCGATTTGGCCTCTACATTGCCGGCCACCTGCATAAGTATTTCAAGATCATCATTTTTTACAAAATTGGCTTGCAACTCGATAATGAATCTTTCTTGATCGTAATCCCTGTCAAACTTAAATTCTGACGTTTCGGCAAAGGATTCGAACAGCACTTCTCTGCCCCTCTCCGCGTCCAGTACGGACATTAAGCGAACTTTTGTCGGGCTGACAATGTGAATGATCATATCGTCCGTAAATTCGCCGCTACAGGCCTTGATATAGTCCACCATGGAAGTCAGGGTTGAGGCCGAAATCGGGTTGGCTCTCTGCGGATCGTCGTACCTGGTTAACTTTCTGTCTGCGTAGGTCTTACCGCAAATTTCAATTACTTCGGTTGATTCTGCCGCATTGGACAGGTCCGCTACATACTGTAATGCATCTTTCAAATCGTTCATATTTTTTCTCCTTTTATGCTCTTTGTCTCAGGTCAACAACTTCGTGTTGCTCCTGTGTTTCAATTATTTCGCCCGTCTCCGGATCAAATGCCTGATCTCGCTGCGGCGTTGCCGGGGTTCTCCCGGCGGCCACGACAACCCGTCCTTCTGGGTTTCCGTATTCACTCATTTCAATTCTTCCGGTCTGTAAGTCTTGACCGACTAACAATGTTGTTTTGGCGGCATGCAGCGGTGCCAATGAGGTCTTAACCTCGCCAGATGTACTAACAACCCGGCGTGCATCGTCTGGTTTGAATGTAAATGTGATAGTCATCTTCCTGGCCTTTTCTGCATCTGTATTTGGATTCATGATGTTCTGGCCAACCTGGGCCAGTGCCATCGACACCTTTTCGGCTAACTCGCCGCCGCATAAACTGTCTAAACTAATTCTTCCCACCCGTCTACCTCCTTTCATTTTGATTGTCTATTAACCCCCGTCTGGAGGCCCTCTTGATCTCCCTACGTCCCGCGCTCCTTTCCCCGCCTCCGGCATTCGGTCAGAGGCGGCAGTACCCACAGCTGTGAAGTCGTGACACAACATAGCCGAACAAATACCTTTAGCATGCCAGTACTGCCGTGTGCAGCTTCGCAATTGATATGCCCTTTAACGGCCCTGACTGCCGTCCACTTCTGGTAGTGGCGTACCCGTTGCTTTCTCGGCGCGTTGTCTGCTCACCCTCTTTTTTATTGCCTATCTGGTTTTTGCTCCAGAGTTTGTTTTTACAAGGTTTTTAGTCATCCTTGCCCCGTAATGCCAGTTAGGCCAGCAATATAAAACGCTTCTTCTTTTCCATGCAATTCCCTTTCTCAATCCAAGTACGATTTGCCAAACTCTTGCCGGAAGTCTTCACGGCTCCCACAGTGTGCTTCAAAATGCTCCTGCGCTATGATCTTTAAAAACAGGTCCGTTCCCTTATTGCGGTGAACAGAAGCACTACTCTCGGTATGGTGATTGTGACACAACCACACCTTAAGGCCGTGCTTTTCGGACTTTTTCCGGTTAGCTGTGCCGAAAAAGATATGATGACTTTCCAGTTTGCAAACCGTACCACATACATAGCATTGCTTTTCATTCTGCAAAACGCTTTTCATATTTCAACCTCCCGGATAATAATCTCAATCCGGGGATTACCAGGATCGCAATGAAAATTATCCGTAAATCCTACAATATGTTTCCATCCGTCCCCCTGCAGCGTTCCACACTTCACAAGTGCGTCTTGAATCACCTTGCGGCCAAAACTGGAAATATTATCAAGGTCTCTTTTTCTGTCTTTTTCGAACCAGTTATAAATGATTCTTACGGGCCTAGATATATGTAACCGTCTCAATTGTTGCCGGATGGCCCACTGTACTACTTCTTGGTTTTGGGCTTTCATTTTCCCGCCTTTGCGGGGGCTGGTTCGGTTGGCTGCTGTGTATTCATTCAGACCATCCAAACGCCCTTGGATAACAAATTTGTATTCCATCACAAATCCCCCATTAATTCAGAAAAATGAATCGCTTTGGTGAGTACTTTTGTGTGCTTACAATAATCACACACCTCACAGCGGATTGGTTCATAGTCGCCATTTTTCAATGCAAAAATTTTCGCTACATTACTTTCGACCTCAATCAGTTTTTCTTTCAGGTGAAGATCATCAATGAAAATAACGTTGATGTCCGGTTCCTTTTCTTTACTGGCCGCAGCTATAAAAAACGGAAGTTTCTCGCCGGTGTTTTGTCTGACAATCTCCTGATATACAGCCCCTTGGATGTCATAACCCCAATACTGGACAAAATCCATATATCCGGTATCGCGAACCCAGAATGTGTCCTTAATAGCTTTCATCACTTTGAGATCAACAATCGCTTGACCGGGCAAATAACTGTCAATTTTGATTTTTACCTTTGCGCCAGCTATTTCGCCGGTCATAATAACTTGTTTTTGCCCAGACAGATATTGCATCATGTACGCATCTCTTTCGATCCTACATATAACATTTTCGGCATTCCTGTAGTCTGCTTTTAGATCGCCGCTTTTGGTGAATATCTCTGAATTAGACGCCTTGAAAAGTCCTAATGATTCCTCAAAGTGGGCATCTACGTAGGAACCAACCAGCAAGGCGGTAGTCTTATCTGTTATCCATTCTCCCGACAGTTTCGCGAGTGCTTGGGCTTCGCACGGGACTTTTCCCAAACTACCGCAGAAGTCCTTGTACTGGCTAACAGACAGGTATTCCTGATTAGCTTCTTTACTGTGGTAATTCTCTACACTTAGGATCATACGACTACCTCCGTTATAGCGGGAAATACATCCGGAATATCATAGAATGTCTTTTCCTTGAACGCGTCTTCGGCCTCGCCCTCTACGTATACGCCCATTAGGGCATTGGGCAAGTAAGCCCTTGCGAAAAATGCAGCTGCGCGATAAATCAACATTTGTTCGGGCATCGTCTTCCACTTACTGCCGTCTTTATTTATCCAGCCTTCCTTTTCCGCCATTTCCATAGTGACGGTTGTCCCTTTTACGATTTCCCCGGTGTCTTTATATTCTGCCTCAACGAAACATCCTCGGTCAGCGTCCCCCTCTTTGCCCACATGCCTGATTCTCGCGTTTTTAAACTGTCTGGCGGCATAAATCATGCTCATGCAAGCCTGTCCGCTCCAAGTTGGTTTTCCCTTCACAATATATAAATTTTGCATTACCATCATCGGACTCACCTGCATTCGGTTCGCCATGTCAACCGCAATCGCACAATCCATCGGCTTGCCTCTATAGCTGCTTGGTACGATGTCAGACACCGCGAACATTTTCCCTATATCATATAATTCCTGAAAAGCGGCTGAGTTCGCGAACGGGTTTGTAACCTCGTATTTTTGATCTTGAATAATGATCTCGTTATCCATGTGCCCTCCTATAATTCCACTACCAGTAAATCGTCGTCATCGGTTGTCCGTGTTGCGATAAACTGTAAGCCTTTGTCTTTGCATTTTTGGTATAACTCTGTTCTCAATTTAGTCGACAGCTTTTCCACGCCATCAATCAAAATGATTTGCAATCCATTAGGTTTCTGAATTGCCACATCGATGCAAAGGTCTAACTTTTCTCCATCCGACAGGTTGCTGATCGGCAAGCCACGAATCAGTGGTATCCCGTCTTTTACCGTAAGCCCTTCGATAGGGATTTTTGCGGTCTGTAAAATTTCACCCGGCAAAGCCCTGGCCTTTTCAATCTTTTCGGTCAGCATACGTTCTTCTTCTATCAATTCATCCACCTTCTCCTGCATATTAAGCATGCGGCGGTGTTCGTTTAAATGTTTCTTCATTTCCTCAACATATACCGCTTCTTCCATAAGGCTGCTTGTCTCTTGTGGCTCTTTCTCTGCGCATAACCGGTATTCATCTACTACCGCGTCATAGGTGGCGATATCCGCCCGGTACTTCTCTTCTACCAGATCGGTTTTGCTTTGCTTTTTGCTTGACAGTCCGGAAAGCTCTTTCCGGCAGGAATTGATCTGTTCTTCAAGAGAAGCAATTTTTTCCTTCAAATCAGATTCTTGGCGCATACACTCTCTTTCCAATGCTGCCAGTGCAATTTCTCTTTCCGCGTCATAGGCACGCACCTTGTTATTGCGCTCATTAACTAAGGATTTGGCCTTTTGAATTGTTTCGTTTTCTTTTCGGATCCGCTCGATCCGTTGATACAACTCTGACAAATCCGCTTTCTCCCATCGCTCTGCCTGATAGCCAGTCGGGATTGTAGCCGCTATTTCTTCGATAAAAGCCCTCTTGTTTCGTTTTTCCAAGGCAATATCATGGCGCTGCTGGAAATATTCCCCTTTTTCAGATTGGATATCATTAAGAACCGAAAGAATGTTTTGATCGTAAGATACCCAGCTGGGGATTTCACCAAACCATTCCTTGATCGTCTGCACGGTCCAGGGATACTCAACCATATCCAAAATAATGGCGTTTTGCTGCTTTTTGTCCATGCTCATAAATTCAAATGGAGAAAGCTGTAAGGGGCTGAATATATCCCTCAGAAACGATTCCGGACTACCGACCTCATACCCATCCTTTTTCACGCTTTTATAATCTGCCTGCGTGGTTCTGGCTTTCCGGTTGATCCGCATGTTATTATCTGTTTCGATCAAAATTTCGCCCTCGGTCTCTCCTTTCCGTACTATGTATTCCCGGTCTGACTTGTTTGTCAGAGCGTAGCGGATCGCGTCAATAACAGAAGTTTTTCCAGCCCCATTTAAGCCGGATAATTCCAGGCTTTTCCCGTCCGCTTCAAATTCTTTGATACCAAAAAGATTTTTGATTTTGATTTTTGTTAGTCGCACTTGACAATCTCCCTTCATCCCCCTATAATTGGGGGTGTACAGTATAATTATTTATTCGATTCCCCGGCTGACTCCGCAGCTGGGGTTTTGCTATCCCCATGGCGCATGTTAAACAGTATGCCAAACAGTTCTGCCACCTCTTCTGCTGTATAGGCAGCGCCGAGGTTGTGTTCTGCATGGCTCCAAATCCATCCCGCGATATTGCAAAATGCCGTGCCAAAATCTTCACCGGCAAGTAGTGCTGCGTAATCCAGGGCGGTCAACCTTACTATTATTTTTTCCATTGCTTTCCTCCTTTCACTGGACAAGCATCTTCCCGCATGATTTGCAGTAAGCATGTATATGATTATTCGTGCCACTTCTGGAAAACCGCATTGTACCGCCACATGTGCAAGTTATTTTTTCTTTACCCTCTTTCTCGGATTTTTCAATTAATTCAATAAATTGATTTAATTCCCTTATCTTTAATTGGATTGATTCATTCGCTTTTGCTTCCATTTGCCGATTCCTCCGTTTTGTTTTCAAAAGCAATCATCTCAAATCTGTCAAGCGAATCTGCCGGAACCATGACTTTGATTTTGGGATAATTTTTAAAGTCTCTGGCGGTGGAGCTTCCCCGCATCTCGCCGACATTGGAGCTTCCCCGCATCTCGCCGACATTGGAGCTTTCCCACATCACGCCGACATTGGAGCTTTCCCACATCACGCCGACATTGGAGCTTCCCCGCATCACGCCGACATTGGAGCTTCCCCGCATCTCGCCGACATTGGAGCTTTCCCACATCACGCCGACATTGGAGCTTTCCCACATCACGCCGACATTGGAGCTTTCCCACATCACGCCGACATTGGAGCTTTCCCACATC
>Ga0153999_1000068_pt1 | contig 58067 bp, 51 predicted proteins | sample TSNC083MetaG_FD_104675 | JGI IMG/M metagenome (GOLD analysis project Ga0153999, IMG submission 104675) | Attine ant fungus gardens microbial communities from North Carolina, USA - TSNC083 MetaG | ecosystem: Host-associated > Fungi > Mycelium > Unclassified | place: USA: North Carolina, Lumber...
GTCACGCCACAGGACTTCGGCGATGTCCGCCATGCCCATAGGGGCACCCGGGTGGCCGGAATTTGCTTTTTGTACGGCGTCCATGCTGAGTGCGCGGATGGCGTTGGCAAGCTCTTTACGAGAGGACATGTTTTACTCCAGGTCGGATAAAAAAAGCAGTCAAGTTCCCTATTTTCTCAGACTCCACATCACAACGGCAATCCCTAATGCCAAATGAGAGCGAGTTCACCACTTATTAGCACGATTGGACGCTTTTTCGGAATAACACTATTCTCGCCCCGTCTGGCGTACACTAGGCTCTTGCGACAAGATTTCCTCCAAGCAAAATGATTCTTTTACCTTGTTACCTTCACAGGAAGATGGCGTTATGAAGATCCGTACCTCTTTGATTGCGTTGGGCATTGCCACCTTGGCAACCGGCTGTCAAAACCTGAATACCGAAACCTTGATGCAGTCCGGCGCACAGGCGTTCCAGGCGGCGACCCTGAGCAACAACGACGTTAAGGCCCTGAGTGATAAATCCTGTGCCGAGATGGACAGCAAGGCACAAATCGCGCCGGCCGACAGCACCTACGCCAAGCGTCTCAACAAAATCGCCGCGGCGCTGGGCGACAACATCAACGGCACCCCGGCCAACTACAAGGTCTACGTGACCAAAGACGTCAACGCCTGGGCGATGGCCAACGGCTGCATCCGCGTCTACAGCGGCCTGATGGACATGATGAACGACAACGAAGTGGAAGGCGTGCTGGGCCATGAAATGGGCCACGTGGCGCTGGGCCACACCCGCAAGGCGATGCAGGTGGCTTACGGCACCGTGGCGCTGCGCACCGCGGCGTCCTCCGCCGGCGGCGTCATCGGCTCGCTGTCGCAGTCGCAGCTGGCGGATATCGGCGAGAAGCTGGTCAGCGCCCAGTTCTCGCAGAAGCAGGAAAGCGAAGCGGATGATTACTCGTTCGATCTGCTGAAAAAGCGCGGCATCGATCCGAACGGCCTGGCCACCAGCTTCGAGAAGTTGGCCCAGATGGAAGCCGGCCGCCAGAGCAGCCTGTTCGACGATCACCCGTCTTCTCAAGCGCGTGCGCAACATATTCGCGATCGCATCGCGGCAGAGAAATAACCACGAAAACGCCCGGCAACCGCCGGGCGTTTTTTATCGTATTAATACAGCGTTTTCTGCGGCGGCCCGGCGAAGGTCAGCGGCCCGACCTGCTTCATGTCCACCTCGACCACCGACGGCCCCGGGTAGTTGATCGCTTCGGCCAGCACGCCGTTGAACTGCGACGCCGCGTCCACCTTCCAGGCTTTCAGCCCCATCGCTTCGGCGATCTGGGTGAAGGCCGGCGTATGCAGCTCGTTGTAATACTGGCGCCCGGCGAAATACTTGTCCTGAATGCCGCGCATCACGCCATAACCGCCGTCGTTCATGATCAGCAGGGTGATATTCACCTGTTCCTGCGCCATGGTCGCCAACTCGCCCAGGCCCAGCGCCAGACCACCGTCGCCCACCAGCCCCACCACCTTGCGCTGCGGGTTAGCGATCGCGGTGCCGATGGCCATCGGCAGCCCCATGCCAATGGCGCCCGCCAGCGAGTGAATGTTGCACAGCGGCGAGATCGCCCGGAACAGCCGGCTGCCCCAGACGCTGCCGGAGACGGTGATATCGCGCACCAACAGCCCATCCTGCGGCAGTGCGGCGTCGATGGCGTCATTGAGTTTGGCGTATTCGCCGGACTGCTGGCGCAGCGCGCTCTCCGCCTGCTGCACCGCCCCCGCGACCTCGGCATCCCACTCGGCGTTGACCTTCTCGCCGGGGGCCAGCCGCGCCGCCAGCGCCGCCAGCAGCGCCGCACAGTCGCCGTTGATCTGTTCATCGGCCAGATAGTTGCGGTTGGCCGCCGCCGGATCGATGTCTATCTGCACCAGCGGGCGCGGCAGCGGCAGCGTCCAGGTGCGGGTTTCATTACTGCGCAGGCGCGAACCGGCCACCAACGTCAGGTCGCACTGCGTCAGGATCGCTTCGATGCTCGGTGAGTTATGGAACGCCCGCAGGCTGCGCGGATGGCTGTCCGGCAGAATGCCGCGCCCGTGGGTGCTGGAGATCACCGCCACGCCGGCGTCCGCCAGCTTGCGCACCGCGTCGCCGCAGGCCAAGGCGCCGCCGCCCAACCACAGCAGCGGACGCTTGGCCTGTTTCAGCCGCTGATGCAGCCGCTCCACCGCCGCATCGTCCGCCTTCGGCAGCGGCGCCGGCGCCAACGCTTCGGTCAGCACCGAACGGGAAACCAGGCTGCTTTGAATATCGATCGGGATCTCGACCGCCACCGGGCCGCAGGGCACGGTTTGCGCATCCAGGATCGCCCGTTGGATCACCGCCACCGCCTGCTCCGGTGAATTGACCCGGTAAGCGCGCTTGGAGCAGGCGCGCAGGAAGCCGAGCTGATCGCGGGTTTCATGAATAAAACCGGCGTCGGCGTCCAGATAGGCTTTTTCCACCTGGCCGGTGATATGCAGCAGCGGCGTGTTGGCGTTGAGCGCCTCAATCATCGCCCCCACCGCGTTGCCCGCGCCGGCGCCGGTGCTGGTCAAGGCTACGCCCAGGCCGGAGAAGCGCCCGTGCGCGTCGGCCATGGTGACCGCGCCCGCTTCGCCGCGCGCCGGCACGAAGCGAATTTTATCGCGCTGCCCCACCGCATCGGCGATCGGCAGATTATGAATCGAAATGATGCCGTACATCGCCGACACCGCGTACTGTTCCAGAGTCCGGGCTATCGCCTCGCCAACCGTGATTTTATCGCTCATCATCTGCCTTCTTAAGGTAGTCGTTATTAGGGTTATGCGTAGAGGTGTCGGCCTAGTCGCTCCAGCGGTTCACCTGATGGCTCAGCGCCAGATACACGCTTTTTTGCTGCATGTAGGCCTTGATGCCGTTCAGGCCCTTTTCGCGGCCCAGCCCGCTTTCTTTGAAACCGCCGAACGGCGTGGAAATCGAGAACGTTTTGTAGGTATTGACCCAGACGGTGCCGGTTTCCAGCCGCTCCGCCAGCGCCATCGCGCGAGGGAAGTCGCGGCTCCAGATGCCGGCCGCCAGGCCGTACACCGAGTCGTTGGCCTGTTCGATCAGCTGTTGCTCATCGTCAAACGGCAGCGCCACCAGCACCGGGCCGAAGATCTCTTCCTGGCAGACGCGGGCGTCGTTGTTCAAGCCTTCAATAATGGTCGGCAGGTAATAGCTACCGCTCGCCAGTTGCGGATCGGCCGGCGCTTCGCCGCCGATGATCACCCGGCCACCCTCCTGCCGCGCCAGCGCCACGTAGTCCGCCACGCTTTGCCGATGTTTGGCGCTGATCAGCGGGCCGAGATGCACGCCCGGCACCAGCGGGTTGCCGATACGCAGCCCCGCCGTCAGTTCGGTCAAGCGCGCCAGCAGCGGCTGATACAGCGAACGATGCACGAACAGCCGCGAACCGGCGATGCACGCCTGGCCGGCGGAGCTGAAAATGCCGTAGCAGATGCCGCGCGCCGCCTGCTCCAGATCGGCGTCCTCCAGCACGATGGTCGGCGATTTCCCCCCCAATTCCAGCGAGGTGGGGATCAGCTTGTCGGCGGCGATGTGCGCCAAATGGCGCCCGGTACTGGTCCCGCCGGTAAAGGCGATCTTTTTCACCAGCGGGTGGCGCACCAACGCCTCGCCGATCACCGAACCTTTGCCCGGCAGCACGCTGAGCAGCCCGGCCGGCAGGCCCGCCTGTTCGAACAGCTCGGCCAGCTTCAGCGCCATCAGCGGCGTCGCTTCGGCCGGTTTGAGCACCACCGCGTTGCCCGCCGCCAGCGCCGGCGCTACCTTCTGCATTTCACTGGCGATCGGCGAGTTCCACGGCGTAATGGCGGCGATCACCCCCATCGGTTGATACTGGCTGAGCGTCATCACCTCGGCGCTGCGCGGGGTCGGCAGCTCACCTTCCAACACCTCGCAGGCGGCCGCGAAGTAGCGCGCGGTCGCCGCCGCGCTGGCCACCAGCCCGCGGGTCTCCGCCAGCGGCTTGCCGTTGTCGCGGGTCTGCAGCTCAGCCAGCTGTTCCTGCTGCGCCAGAATCAGGTTGCTGACGCGGTAGAGGATCGAGGCGCGCTGGTGCGGCACCAACCCACGCCATTCCGGCGCGCGCCAGGCGCGTTCCGCCGCTTCCACCGCCTCGTTCACGTCCTCGACGTTCGCGGCACGCAGCCGCGCGTTGACGCTGCCGTCGGCCGGGAATACCGAAGCCATCTCTTCGCCACGCCCTTCACGCCAGCGCCCGGCGACAAAAATATTCAATCGTTCCATGCTCCGCTCCTGCCGTTCAGGCAATAAAACCGCCGTCCACCAGACGGCGGCAGGCTTGTACCGCGCTCAGCGCCGCCAGGGTTGATGTTTTGGGATTGCTCGCCAGCGGGGTGCCGCTCAGCTCGATGTGAAATTCGCCAAAGTCGCCGCACACCTGCAGACGATGGGTATTGCGCCGGGTGGCGGGATCGACCTGCAGGCGCACCCGGGTGGCGTCCATCCCCAGGCCGTTGAGCGCAATGGTGGCCGCCACGTTGGCATTGGCCGGGAACAAACGCGCCGCTTCGCGCGCCGACCCTTCAAAAAATACCTGCGCTTCGCTCACCGCATCGAGGTCGATCAGTTGCTCCGCCGGGCTGCCGCGCCAGCTGGCCGGACTTTTGCTGGCCTGATAGGTCACGCTCTCCAGCCCGCCTTCGCGCGCCGACGCCAGTCCGTCCATCCCCGCCACCGCACCGGACAGCACGATCAGCTGCCCGTGATGGCGGCGGCAAACCTGCTGCAGCCGCTGTTGCAATGCGGCGTCCGCCAGCGCGCCGGTCGAGATCAGCGCCAGCGGCCAGCCACGCTGCAGCACCGCTTCGCCGAACTCCGCCACCGCCTGCTGGCTGGCGCACTCCAGCACCAGATCCGGCCGCTGCAAACACTGCTCGGGATGGGTCAACGCCTGCACCCGCCCGCCAAAGGCCTCGGCGATCGCCGCATGATGAGCCGCGCGCGCCAGGATCCAGCCAACCTCCACGCCTTCCGGCAAACGGGCGATCACTGCCTTCGCCATCGCGCCGTAGCCAATCATCATGATCTTCTTCATCTTTATCGGCCCCTACTACACATGGCGGTTAAAGCCGCCGGATACGTCCAGCGCCGCGCCGGTGGTAAAGGAAGCCAACGGCGAAGCGAGGAACAGCAGCGCCTGCGCCGGCTCCTGCGGCTTGCCCAGGCGCCTCATCGGGATGCCGCGCCGTTCGGCGATCGCCGCCGTCCACTGCTCCCAGCTTTGCTCTTTATCGCTGCGCTCGTCGAAACGGCGGCGCCACTGGCCCGACTCCACCATCCCCAGCAAGATCGAGTTAACGCGAATGCCTTTGCCCACCAGCTCTTTCGACAGCGTCAGCGTCATGTTAAGCAGCGCGGCGCGCGCCGCCGAGGTGGCGATCATGTGTTCTTCCGGCTGCAGCGCCAGCAGCGAGTTCACGCAAGTGATAGACGCGATCGCCGATCGTTCCAGCGCCGGTAAGAACGCCTGCACCGGATTGATCACGCCGAACAGCTTCAGCTCCGCCTCATGAAGCCAGGCTTCACGCGGCGTCTGGTCAAAATGGGCGACGAAGCCCTGACCGGCGTTGTTGATCAGCAGATCCACGCCGCCGAAATGCGCCGTCACCTGGTCGGCGAACTGCGCCACCTGCTGCGCGTCCAGTACGTCGCAGCGCAGCGCCAGGATCTCCGCCTGCGGAAACTCCGCACGCAGGCTGGCTGCTGCGCCGGCCAGTTTGTCCGGATCGCGGCCGCAGAACGCCACCTTCGCCCCTTCGGCCAGCAGCAGTTTCAGGGTTTCGAAACCGATGCCCGACGAGCCGCCGGTCACCACCGCCACCCGATTCTCAAGCTGAAAATTCATCGTTGGATTGCTCCCGTAAAGTCCCGCAGATAGCGGTTGAAACACGCCGGCGCGTCGAGGTAGCTGGCATGGCCGGCGGCGGCGATCAAACGCAGCGTCGCGTCCTGCTCACGCGCCAGCTCGGCCGCCTTCTCCGGTGGCGTAATGCGATCCTGTTCACCGCACCACACTTCCAGTGGGCCGCGATAGCGCGCCAGATAGCGGGCGATATCGTCATTGGCCAGCATCCAGGCGGCACTCAGAAAACCGTCGGGATCGAGCTGTTGCATGCCGTTGCGCACCCAGGCGATATCCTGCGGATCCGCCCCGTCACGCAGCAAGGCCGCCGCCCGCTGCTCGCCATAGCCCACCGGCCCCAGCGTCTCTATCATCTGTTGGCGCTGGCCGTACACCTGCCGACGTTTTTCCTCCGGCGCCGTGGCATAGCCCTGCGCCGGATCCGCCAACACCAATCCACATAACCCGTCCGGATAGCCGGCGGCATAGGCGCTGCCGATCAGCGCCCCCAGCGAATGGCCGACGATCAGCGGCTGCGCCAGCTGCAGCTCAGCAATCAGCGCCGCCAACGCCGCCGCATAACCGGCGGCATCGGCCTGAGGATCCGCCAACGGCAGACTGCCGCCGTAGCCCGGCGCGTCCCACGCCAACAGACGGTGGCCGTCCGTCAGGCCGTTATCGTTCAACTGCTTGACCCACGAGGCCGATCCGGAGCTGATGCCGTGCAGCAACACCACCGGCCGCCCCTGCCCGGCCTCGCGCCAGCTCAGGGTGTACGCCCCGCAGCGCGCCCGTTGGCGTTGCGCCAGGCCGTTCATCAGTTGCGCTTCACTTTGGACAGCGGATGATCCGCCGGATAGGTCGGGATCTCCGGCTTGGCGGTGCCGAGCATCACGCACATCAACGCCTCTTCCTCGCCGTGGTTGAACAGGCCGCGGTACACGCCCGCCGGCACCGAGATCAGATCGCGCTCTTTCAGCCTGGTTTCGTAATACTCTTCCCCATCCTGAATCATCAGCGTGATGCTGCCTTTCAGCATGAAGAACACTTCTTCCACGTCGTCGTGCAGGTGCAACGGGCCCTCGCACTTCGACGGCAGCACCATGGTGGAGAAGGTGAAATTGCCCGCCGGAATGGTGTTGGCGTCGCTGGCCACGCCGGTAGCGCCGGTACCGATGTAGCGCATCTGCGCACGGCGGTATTTCGGGTCAAAGTCGGCCTGGAATTTCAGCGCATTCCAGTCGTATTTACGGCCTTCAAAACGGGCGATGCGCGACTCTACCCAGTTTTCCATCGACAGATCCTGCGGCTTAACGCCGGCTTTGTTCTCAACCTGAGACATGTTGTCACTCCTCTGTTGAATCGATTGATTAATCAGTACTTTCTCAGCAACGGCAGCAGAATGAGGCAGCCGACGAACGCCATCACCACCAGGAACAGCAGGCCGTTATCCATATTGCCGGTGGCGGCGATCAACGCCCCCATCAGCACCGGCGCCAGCGCGCCGGCAAAATTGCCCAACCCGTTGAAGATACCGCCGGCGGTGGCGCTGACCTTGCTGCTGGTCGCCTTCGCCAACAGCGCGAAAATATTCGGTGCGCCGGCGCCCCACATAAAGGTGCTGAAGGCCATGGCGGCGATCACGCTGTAAGTACCCTGTAGGTGCAGCACCACCGCCAGGCCGAGACCGGCGCCGCACAGCGACAGGAAGCAGGCCAGCGCGCGCCGATCCAGCTTGTCCGACAGCCAGGCGCCCAGCACTTCGCCGAGCAGCATGGCGATGAACGGCAGCGAAGAGAGGTAACCGGCATGCTCCAGATGAATGCCTTTGCCTTTGATCAGATAGCTCGGCAACCAGCCGTTCATGCCCCACAGGTAGGTCAGGAAGGCGATATTGAACAGGCAAATCATCCAAAAGTGCGGGCTGCGCAACAGCTCGCGGCGATGCTGTTTGCGTTCGGACACCGCCGGCTTGGCCGCCGCCGCCGGGCGCGCGACGTTCAGGTGACGCATGCCGAACAGCACCAGCAACATCACCGGCAGCGTCAAAAACGCCATAAAGAAGAAGGTGGTTTGCCAGTCGAAGGTATTGAGGATGTACAGGGTGACCGGGAAGCCGAGCGCGGCGCCCAGCGGCGTGCCGAGCAGCCACAGCATGGTGGCGCGCGCCTGCAGCTGCGGCGGGAAGGCCTGACGAATAATGGCGTAGGCCATCGGCAGCAGCGGCCCTTCGGCGATGCCGAGCAGAATGCGCAGCGTCATCATGGCGTGATAGGAACGCACCATCCCCATCAACACCATCAGCACGCCCCACACCACCATCATGCCAATCAATACTTTTACCGGGTTAAGCCGATCGCCGATGCCGCTGAGCAGCATCGAGGAGATGCCGTAGGAGAACAGAAACGCGCTCATCAGCAAGCCCAGCCGCGCCGGGTCAAAGCCGATCCCTAACGCCTGCTGAAACTCGGCGTCGGAAAACAGCGCCGCGATGCTGATCTTGTCGAAAAACGCCAGCAGCACGCAGGCAAACAGCGCGATCGGCACCGACCAGCGCACCCGCTGCTGCGGATTTTCGGCAACGGTTTCCCCCGCCCGTCCAGCGCGGGCGTCAATGTCTTGCGTAGTCATAAAACGCTCCCGAGGTTCGGGCGTTATTTCAACGCCATCAAAGAAAACTCCGCATCCGCCAGCTGCTGCGGATCCAGCACCCGGCCACTCGCCAGCCAACGCTTGCCGAGCTTGATGGTGCGCGCGTCGTTGAACGCTACCATCTGCACCAACTGCCGATCGGCGTTCAGCGTGAAGAACACCTGCGACTGCGGCGTACGGCGCACCACATGGTGTACCCCGCCGCTCGGCACGCCGAGGATCTGGATATTGGCGTCGTATTGATCCGACCAAAGCCAGGCCACGTCGTCATACGGAGCGGCGAAGGCATCGAGCATCGCGCAAGCGGTGCTGATGGCCTGATTTTGCGCGTAGGCCCAGGACTGCAGGCACAGGCCGAGCGTCGGATGGCGCGCCACGTCGCCGGCGGCGAAGATCGCCGGATGGCTGGTGCGCCCCTGACCGTCGACCACGATGCCGGACTCGATCGCCAGCCCGGCGCTGCGCGCCAGTTCGAGATTCAGCTCGACGCCGATCCCCACCACCACCAGATCGAAGGCCTGCGGATCGCTGACTTCGCTGCCGATCCAGGCGGCGCCATCGCGATCTTCCAGCGAGATCTCGCCGCAGCCACACAGCACCGTGACGCCCTGCTGACGATGCAGTTCGAACAACGCCTGTGAGACGTCGGCGCCGACGCTACGCATGCACAGCGCAGGCTGGCGTTCAAACACCGTCACCTCGGCGCCGAGACGGCGCGCGGAAGCGGCGATCTCCAGCCCGATCCAACCGCCGCCGACGATCGCCAGGCGACGGCAGCCCTGCAAGCCCTGCCGCAACCGGGCCGCATCGTCCCAGGAACGCAGCGTCATCACGCGCGGGTGCTGCGCCCAGGCGGCGCTCGGCACACGCGGCCGTCCGCCGGTGGCGATCAGCAACTGCTCGAACTGCAGCCGTTGCCCGTCGCTGAGCGTGACGATTTGCTGTTCGGCATCGATGGACTCGGCGCGCAGCGGGCGACGCCAGTCGATATTCAGCGCCTCCACCGCCTGTTCGCTGAATAGCCGGCTGAGGGGCGCCGCGGCATCCAGCAGCGCCGCTTTCGACAGCGGCGGCCGCTCGTAAAAATCGTAGGGTTCGTCGCTGACAACCGTCAGCCGGCCGCTGTAACCGCGATCGCGCAGCGTCTTGGCCGCCCAGCCGCCGGCCTGGCCGCCACCGACGATGACGATGCCCGCGTGTTCCGGCCGGTTCATAACGCCTGCGCCTTTTTATGCTGGCGGCGCGTGTCGTGATCGATGCCGCCCTCTACCGCCCATTCGGTGAAGGAGACCAACGAATGCTCCAGCTCGCGCGGCTGCCAGTTTTCCGTCAGATAATCGTCGTTGGTGTAGTACTCGAACGCGCCACCGGTCGGGCTGTTGACGTACCAGAAATAGGCCGAGGAGATCGGGTGGCGGCCGGGGCCGATAAAGGTGCTCCACTGCTCTTTGTTCATGGCGATGCCGCCGCCGATCACTTCGTGGATATCGCGCACGGTGAATGCCACGTGGTTCAGGCCGCGTGGGCGGTTCGGCAGCTTCAGCAGGAACAGGTTATGGTGGCCGCCGCGCGCCTGAGTACGCAGGAAGACGGCGCGATCGATATAGCGATCGGAAACCTGGAAATCCAACAGCTCGCGATAGAAACGCTCGGTCGCCGCCAGGTCGTCAACGAAGAACACTACGTGGCCGATGTTGATAGGTTGCGCCTGCGAATAGACCGGGCTGGGTTGATCGATGCGGCGCACGTCGCCCCATTGGTTGATCGGCGTGACCGGCACCTCAACCGCCTGCTGGCGGCTGACGACGAAACGCAGCGTCATGCCGTTGGGGTCGAGGCATTCCAGCTCTTCTCCCACTTGACGGAAGCCGGGCATCAACGCCAAACGCGGCTGCAGGCGCGCCAGATCGGCGGGTGAGCCCACGCCCCAGGTCATGCGGCGCAGGGTAGAACCGCCTTCAAACGCCGCAGGCAGCGCCGCGCTTTGCAACGGGTGCAGGACAACCTGCGCCCCGCTCAGGGTGGTGAATTCGCGCTGCGGTTCGCCCCAATGTTGCGTGGCGGGCTGCAGGCCGAAGTCTTGCATGAATTTTTCGCAGGTTGGCAGATCTTCGACGCCAAACTCCAGTTTTTCGATTCCGATTACGCTCATTGTTCAGCCTCACGTTCTCGCTGCATACGGTTTTCAGGCATGAGTGAACCCCGGCCCCTGTTTGCTACGGGCCTTATCCCTGCCTGAGTAAAAGAGTCGGTCCTGCCGGTTAGCCGACGTTGGCCTGCGGCGGCGCGCCGAGGAAGCCGGAAATTTTCTCCGCCGCGTCGCGCACTTCCATGCGCAGCCGCTCGCGATCCGCTTTCGGGATCTCATCGGACGGCACCATGATGCTGACCACCGCCTCGACCCGCTGCTCGCGGTTGAAGATCGGGTAGACGATCGAGGAGATGCCGTGGCGGAAGAACGATTCGCCGATCACATAGCCGCGCGCTTTGTCTTGCTGCACCATCTGCCACAGCGTTTCGCGATCCGCCGGGGTGCCCGGCGCATTGCCCGGCAGCTGCGCGTCCGGATAAAGTTGTTCGAACTCGCTGCGGGTGGCGCTGGTCAACAGCATGCGACCCAGAGAGGTTTGGTGCACCGGCAAACGGGTGCCGACGCTGACCTGATTGATCTGCGAACCGGCGGCGCTGACGCGAGCGATGTAGATCACGTCGCGCCCGTCGCGGATCGCCAGATGACTGCTGCACTGGCTGCGATCGCGCAGCTGCTCGATCACCGGCTGGCCGGCCTGTGCCACGTCCAGCGACGCGATGTATTCGAAGCCGAGGCGCAGCACCTTGATGCCGAGCGCAAAGGTGTTGGTGCGCGGATTGCGCTCCAGGAAGCCCAGGTGCTCGAGCGTCTGCACCACGCGGTAGGCGGTGGCCTTCGGCATATCGACCAGGCGATGCAACTCGGCGAAGGTCATTTCCTTATGCTGCTCGCCAAACGCCAGCAGCAACTGCAACCCGCGATCCAGTCCCGGGATCAGATACTTACATGCTTGCTCGTCCGCCATATCTCGCTCCTGCGCTGTGCGCCAGCCCTGCGGGCCTCAGTTGAATACGAAGCCGCCGTTGACCGGCAGCAGTTGGCCGGTGACGAAATCCGCCAGCGACGACAGCAGATAAAGCACCGTACCGTTCACATCGTCCGGATGCTGCGCCCCGGCCAGCGCGCGCCCCTGCTCATACAGCTGATGGCGCTCGGCGGGCACATACTCGGTGGCCTCCACCCGCGTCAGGCCCGGTGCGATGGCGTTGACGCAGATGCCCTGCGGGCCCAGCTCGCGCGCCATCGAACGGGTCATTGCAATCACCGCGCCTTTACTGGCGACATAGGCCATCAGGCGCGGCGCGCCCCACAGCGCAGTGTCCGACGCCACGTTGACGATTTTGGCGTGCGGGTTGCGTGCCAGCAGCGGCACCGCCGCCTGGCTCACCAGCCAGGTACCGCGCACGTTGACCTGCATCACGCGATCCCACAGATCGATATCGTATTCCATCATGGTTTTGCCACCGACGCCGGTCGCCAGCGCCGCGTTGTTCACCAGGCCGTCGATCCCGCCGCCAGCGGCGATCTTTTCGAACGCCGAACGGATCGAATCCGGTGACGCCAGGTCGATCGTCTGTGTTTCCACCCGAGCGCCCTGCTCGCGCAGCGCGGCGCCGCTCGCGGCCAGCTCATCCGCCAAAATGTCGCACATCACCACCTGCGCGCCGGCGGCGGCGATGGCGGCGGCGAAGCTGTAACCCAGGCCGCGCGCCGCACCGGTGACCACGATACGTTTACCGTTCAACAGGCCGTTCACTGCGCCGCCTCCCGCTCGCGCAACGTCGCCAGCTGTTTCTGCGCCTCTTTCTGCATCAGGCGGCGCAGGCGTGAAAGACCGACGTCGTGCTGGTACAGGTATTCGCGGCCACGGGCGTTAGGTGCCATGTTCTCAAGCACGATGCGATCCTGCTCAAGCACGTCCCAATGCAACGCTTCCAGGCGGTTGCGGTACATGAAGCGCCACATGTCGCGCTGCCAGTCCTTGACCTTACGGATGCGCCAGAAGAATACCCGGCAGTGATCCTTGTCTTCCGGCACCACCATGCCGATGATCCAGAAGTGACCACCCGGCCCGAAACGCTTCTTGTACGGGATCGACAGGCGCATCCAATACGCGCCGCTGCTGCCGAATTCCACCCAGTCGAAGTTAACCCCGATCTGTCCGTTCTTTTTGAAGATAAACCCGCTGTCGGTCGGCTCCAGCCCCATATCCGCCTTGCGATCCCCTTCCGCCATCGAGTGCGAGGAGGAATGCAGATAGGTGCCGTGCATCGGATCCATCACGTTTTCCAACGCGTACTGGTAGTTGCAGTCCCAGCTGGCGGTGCACAGGAAGTGGCTGTACGACGCTTCGTCCGCCAGCTCTTGCGGGAAAGTCAGCTCCGCCGGCGCTTCATCCGCCGTCACGCCGAAATAGAGGAACACTGCGCCGTAGGCTTCTTTGGCCGGGTAAGAACGCAGGCATTTTTGCCCCACCAGCGGGCAGCGATCCACCGCCGGCACGTCTTTCACCGTCCCATCGCCGCCGACTTCCACCCCGTGATACCAGCAGGCGATGCGATCGCCGAGGTTCCACCCCATGGAAAGCCGCGCGCCACGGTGCGGGCAGCGGTCTTCCAGCGCGTGGATCTGGCCTTCACCGTCGCGCCACACCACGATTTGCTGTTCAAGGCGGGTGATGCCGACCGGGTTGTTGCCCACTTCCCAACTGGCCAGCACCGGATACCACATGCCGCGCAATCCCTGGTCAAGATAGTCCTGCAAGCTCTGTTCGGAGGATGTTGTGTTTGCTGTCATTGTCTTCTCCCGGATGTGGCTCAGAAACCGTTAACGTGAAGGAATTCGCGGAAGGTCGCCTCATTCCACGGTTGGCCGCTGCGATCGAACAGGCGGCGCTGATTCAGCGCGCTGACGATCTGCTCCAGCTCTTCCGCCCCCTGCTCGAAGATCGTTTCCAGCGCCGCCACCAGCGCGGTTTCGAAACCGTCCGGCACCCGGGCGCGGTTTTGCCAGATGACATTGCGGAACTGGCCCGGCTGATGGATTTGGCCGTTGCCGCCTTCGCGGGCCGGCGTCACCTGTTGGGTGTCCGGCAGCCAGGGATTGAAATCGGTGATGTGCTGCATGATTACTCCTCCGCGATAAAGGTGATCTGGATTTGGTTGTCGACCACCCGGGTGGGATAGGTTTGCAGATCGCGGCCGCCCGGCTCGCGCAGGCACTGGCCGGTGCGCACGTCAAACAGCGCTTCGTGCAGTGGGCACTCAACCTTGCCGTCGTCTACAAACCCCTGGCTGAGCAAGGCATAAGCATGCGGGCAAACGTCTTCCAGCGCGTAGTAGTTACCGTCGAGCAGGTACACCCCGATCTCTTTTCCTTCCACTTTGCCGGAGAAAGGAAAATCTTCTTTCACCTGAGACACTTCGCACACATTCTTCCAGCTCATTGCTTTTATCCTCTATCTGATTGTTTCATATATGAAACTCAGTTTCTTATTTAATACAGCCACTATAAGTGTGGCGAAACTTTCGTCAAGCGAGCGGAACGGCAAATGTTAATGAAAGGTTGTTTAAAAATGACAAATGCGGGAAGGATCACGAAATCATGCACCGATATGAAAAACCTATGTCAGTTGTGCGCTCTCCCGCTAATTTATGGCAAAAAATGCGTTGATTCCGACGACGCATTGCGCGTAAAAGTGTTTTCTCACTGTCTTTCACACCCTATTTGATAACAATAAATTTACATTAATCGGCCTCATCCCCCGCGTTTGCGCGAAATGGCCTCCGCGGGTGAGTTTACTGCTGCCTGAATTCGTCAACCGCTCGCATTGAGGAACGCAACGTGCAACAACGTCAACGCTGGTTTGGGGTGATCGCCCTGCTGTTTCTGATCGTTATCGCCTATGCGGATCGGGTCAATATCGCCGTGATGTTGGTCAATCCCGACTTCTTGCAACACTTCCAGCTCGGCGGCGACCGCGCTCACCAGGGCACGCTGATGACGGTGTTTTTGCTCGGCTACGGCCTGTCTGCCATGTTGCTGACGCCGTTTCTGGAAACGCTGATGGGTTACCGCCGCGCGCTGACGCTGAGCGTGGTGCTGTGGGCGCTGCTCACCGCCGCCTCGCCGCTGGCGGGATCGCTGATGCTGCTGTGCGTGGTGCGCGCGCTGCTGGGCGTCAGCGAAGGGCCCCTGTTCTCGCTGAAGACCATGTACATCGGCGATCATTTCGCCGCCGACGAGCGCGGCAAACCCAACGCGGTCAGCACGCTGGGCGTCTCGTTGGGGCTGGTGATCGGGTTTCCGCTGGTGAGTTTTCTGATGGCGCACTTCGGTTGGGCAATGTCGTTTCACCTGCTGGCGCTGATCAACCTGCTGCTGGGCCTGGCGCTGGTGCGGCTGTTCGTTCATCCGCTCCCCGCACCCTCATCTTCACGCTCTGCCGATCCGCAACCCGGGCTGAGCCGCGTCTGGCATACCTTCGCACTGGCCTGGCGCACGCCGATGCTCGGCTGGATCCTGCTGATCGAGATCGCCACGCTCAGCTACCTGTGGGGCTCCAGCGCCTGGCTTCCGGCATATCTGACCGATGAAAAAGGTTTTTCCATCAAGCAGATGGGCTGGATGGCCTCGCTGCCGTTCATCGTCAGCATCGCCTCCAAATACCTCGGCGGCGTGCTGCTCGATCGCATTCGCCCTTATCAGGCGCCGCTGATCTTCGTTTGCGGCGGCGCGGCGACCGCACTGTGCATTTATGGCGTGATGAACAGCCATCAGCTTGGCTGGATCGCCTTCTTCCTGCTGGCGGCCAACGCCTGTTGGGGCGCACAGGGCGCGGCGATCCCCACTCTGCTGCAGCATTATGCGCGGCCGGAGGCGGTCGGCAGCGCCTATGGGCTGATCAACGGCATCGGCAATCTGTTCTCGGCGTTTGTGCCGATGGCGATGGGCATGGTGATGGCCAGCCAGGGCAAGGTGTCTTCAGGCTTTGCGGTGCTGATTGCCTCGCAGCTGCTGACGTTGCTGGCGGGCGGCGCACTGTTTGGCCGCATGTTGCTGGCGCGGCAGGTGAAGCGGGCATAAACCCGTTTCCCTGTCCCGTGCGGCGGAAAACCGACAGCGTTGAGAGGGTGCTCATGGATCTGGACGCCAACAATCAGCAGACGGGGGACATCCCCCGTCGCCGGGTTGCCTTACCGTTCGGATTCGTAAGCCAAAATGGCCGCAACCTCCGTGTTACCCGATCGGATCCGCAGCTCACACAGCGTGCTGCGAGTTATCCATGCCAGTGATATTACCGTGGCACAAATAACCACCAATTTTAACAGGCTCCGTTTGTTCGGCATCATGCCTTCTTCTCCTTGCCTCGCGGCGGGTAAGAGGCTAACTTAACGTTGCTGGCGTTAGAGTAGGCCTCGGGTTGATGGATATCGACTCGGGGCTTTTCTCTTTGTACCTTTCACGCAGGCTCCAGATACAAAGATCCAGAGCACCCGCGCGCAGTATATTCATCCTCTCCGTTGTCCCGGTTCCTTTTCTCCGACTCAGTTTCATTTCTGCGCAAAATTGCGCAAAGGCGTTGCAACAGACTGAAAATCACAGTGCGGATGGCGACAAATGAAATAAAAAAAACGGCCCCCATACAATGGAAGCCGCTTTTTCAGCGAGGAGTGGTCTGGCGTCAGGCGTGTTTCTTGGCCGCCTGCAGGTACAGCATCTCCAGGCCCAGGGTCGCCGCGGCCAGCGCGGTGATCTCGGACTGGTCATAGGCCGGCGCCACTTCCACCACGTCCATGCCGACGATGTTCAGCGACTGCATGCCGCGTACCAGCTTCAGCGCGCGATCGGAAGTCAGGCCGCCGATCACCGGCGTGCCGGTGCCCGGTGCGAACGCCGGATCCAGGCAGTCGATGTCGAAGGTCAGGTACACCGGCATATCGCCGACGATGCCTTTGATCTGGGTCAGCAGGTCGTCCACGCTGCGATCGTTCACCTGCGCGGCGTCCAATACGGTAAAGCCGTTGTCATGATCGAACTCGGTACGAATACCGATCTGCACCGAGTGGTGCGGATCGATCAGGCCTTCATTCGGCGCATGGTAGAACATGGTGCCGTGGTCGAACTTGCTGCCGTTGGCGTAGGTATCGGTATGGGCGTCGAAGTGCACCAGCGCCAGCTTGCCGAAATGCTTGGCGTGCGCGCGCAGCAGCGGCAGGGTGACAAAGTGGTCGCCACCGAACGAGAGCATGCGCTTACCGGCCTTCAGCAGTTTCTCCGCGTGCGCCTGCAGCTTGTCGCTCATGTCCTGCGCATCGCCGAAGTTGAACACGATGTCGCCGCAGTCAACCACGTTCAGCCGATCGCGCAGATCGAAGCTCCACGGCCAACGGTTGCCTTCCCAGGCCAGGTTGGTGGATACCTGACGGATGGCCGCCGGGCCGTGACGGCCACCGGCGCGACCGGAGGTCGCCATGTCAAACGGAATGCCGGTGATGACCCACTCTGCATCGCTGTCGTAAGGCATGAAATTCAGCGGAAAGCGCAGGAAACCAAAGGCGTTGGACACTAATGAATTATCGGACTGATGGCCTAAGGTGCTCATAGTAAACCCTCGTAGTTCAACAAGTTGCCGGGCGCAGACGCCGGGCCGTTACAAAAAAAAATCCCTCCCGCGTCGTTAGCCCGACGAGAAAGGGATTGATACCCTGGATTATTGGAGTTGCATCAAGACGGCCAGGGCGGGAATCCCCAGGAGCTTACTCAAGTAAGTAACTGGGGTGAACGCACGCAGCCAACACAGAGGCAACTTCAAGTATGACGGGTAATTCGATGTTTGTTTCGGTGCTACCGATGCAGCAGATTATGGCCGCATTTTGTTCATGCTTCAAGGGGGCCGACATCGCCCCCCTGAAGAGGGCGGTTACTCGTCTTCCAGATACGTGTAGCCGTACAGACCGGCCTCAAACTCTTCCAGGAACTGCGCCTGCAGCTCGCTGTCCAGATCGGTTTCTTTGACCTGATCGCGGAACTTGGCCAGCAGCGCGCTCGGATCGAGCTGCACGTACTCCAGCATGTCCGCCACGGTGTCGCCCTCGTCGGACAGCTCGGTCTCGACGCTGCCGTCCGGGAACACGTAAACGTCAACCGAGGCGGTGTCGCCGAACAGGTTGTGCATGTTGCCGAGGATTTCCTGGTACGCACCGACCATGAAGAAGCCCAACGCCGGCGGATTCTCCGGATCGTACGGCGGCATCGGCATGGTGGTCGCCACGCCGTCGCCGTCAACGTAATGGTCGATGGTGCCATCGGAGTCGCAGGTGATGTCGAGCAGCACCGCGCGGCCTTCCGGCGGCTTATCCAGCCCTTCCAGCGGCAGCACCGGGAACAGCTGATCGATGCCCCAGGCATCCGGCATCGACTGGAACAGCGAGAAGTTGACGTAGAACTTGTCCGCCATGCGCTCTTGCAGTTCGTCGATGATAGGACGGTGCGCACGGTTGCTCGGATCGAGCTGCTGCTGGATCTTGTTGCAGATGTTCAGATACAGCTGCTCGGCCCAGGCGCGCTTGGTCAAGTCCAGCATGCCGTGCGCGTATTGGGTATGCACGTCGTGCAGATCCATCTGGCTGTCATGCAGCCATTCGCGCAGCGAGCGGCGGTTCTCCGGCTCGTTCATTTCCAGCCAGGTTTCCCACATGCTTTCCAGCGCGCGCGGCGCGTCGGCTTCCGGCGGCTGCGGTTCGCTGAACTCGTTGCGCTCGACGCCGATCACGTTGGAGACCAGCACCGTGTGGTGCGCGGTTACGGCGCGGCCGGACTCGGTGATCACCGTCGGGTGCGGCAGGCCGTGTTCGTTACAGGCGTCGCCGATGCCCCAAATCACGTTGTTGGCATATTCGTTCAGGCCGTAGTTCACCGAGCAATCGGACTGCGAGCGGGTGCCTTCGTAGTCGACGCCCAAGCCGCCGCCCACGTCGAAGCACTGAATGTTGACGCCCAGCTTGTGCAGCTCAACGTAGAAGCGCGCCGATTCGCGCACGCCGGTGGCGATGTCGCGAATGTTGGCCAGTTGCGAACCCAGGTGGAAGTGCAGCAGCTGCAGGCTGTCGAGGCGGCCCGCTTCACGCAGGGTTTCCACCAGCTTCAGCACCTGCACCGCCGCCAGGCCGAACTTGGATTTTTCGCCGCCGCTCGACTGCCATTTGCCGGAGCCTTGGGACGCCAGACGCGCACGCACGCCCAGGCGCGGTATGACGTTCAGCCGCTCGGCTTCTTCCAGCACCAGGTTGATCTCGGACATCTTCTCGATCACCAGGTACACCTTGTGCCCCAGCTTTTCCCCGATCAACGCCAGGCGAATGTATTCACGATCTTTATAGCCGTTACAGACGATCACCGAACGGGTCATGCCGGCATGCGCCAGCACCGCCATCAGCTCGGCCTTGGAGCCGGCTTCCAGCCCCAGCGGTTCGCCGGAGTTCACCAGCGATTCAATCACGCGGCGGTGTTGGTTCACCTTGATCGGATACACCAGGAAATAACCGCCCTGGTAGCCGAAGGACTCACGCGCGCGTTTGAACGCGGCGTTGATAGAGCGCAGGCGATGCTGAAGGATCTGCGGGAAGCAGAACAGCGCCGGCAGACGTTGGCCGTCTTTCTGGCGCGTTTTCACCAGTTCTGCCAGATCGACGCGCGCCTGCGGGACATCCGGGTCCGGGCACACGCTGATATGGCCCAGCTCGTTGACGTCATAGTAATTGTTGCCCCAGTAGGCGACGTTATAAGTACGCAGCATCTTGCTGGCATTACGATCATTCATGGCAACCTCCTGCATGGAGCGCAAAGATAAAGACTCGCCCGCAACCGGCGGGCGGTGAATCAACAGATCATCAGACATGGTTCGCCTCACATTCCGCACTGACGAAACCGTCAGCCACTATCGCAGCTACAACCCGCGAGAACAACCCAACAAACCGCCCTTGCGGCAGCGAATAAAACTGCCGTTCGCGGTCAGCGATCGGTTTATTACTCATATAATTGTAAGACACCCTGTTCAAACCTCGTGAATCGGGCCAAGAAACATCCCACAGGAAGGCTGCAGGCTACCCTTGTTCAGTTCTTCAGACGACCGTTAGCCGGCCCGAGAATCCTGAGTAGCGGCCAAGTGTTTATCGCACCTGGTAAGTGACAGAGAGACAAGACGGGAAATAGCAGAAGAATGTGCGCCAGAACGGCACTGCTGTTGGGAACCAACAACCGGTAGACAACGGATCATTAATCCAACCACCTCCACGCGCGCCGTTCACAGTGAACGACCCAGCCTCTAAAATAGTGTAAGAACGTGACCGTTCGATGAAGCGGCGGCGCCACGGCGAACGCCCGCGACGGATAATAGCGCAACGCCGGCGAATGCAAAGCGGAAGTTTATCACACCTTCCCCAGCGCCAATCGCCGTACTGTGCAGCAAATGAACCGCGCGCGCAGTTTATACCGGTAAGAAGGTGAAAAAGCAAAATGAAAATTCGCCGAAAACTGTTTCAAGCGATGAAAATGGCGCCAACCCGTTTGCGTAAAAGAGCGAAAGCGCAAAAAATTACTGGCAATCTGGCTAAACCCTGACCTAAAATAGACGTCCAGATGTTAATCCATCTATACTGGTTAACTGATAAACTGCTTAACGGCTTTGCCTGAGGGGCGTTGCAGGATGCATCTCGCGCCATCAGCGGAAGACCCTTCGCTTTGATGCCGGATCTCCAGCGCTGTGCAGTAATTTCTAACCCGTCTTATGCAAGGTAAAGAACACAATGGCTAAACACCTCTTCACGTCCGAATCCGTCTCCGAAGGACATCCCGATAAAATCGCCGATCAGATCTCCGATGCCGTCCTCGACGCCATCCTGGAACAAGATCCGAAGGCGCGCGTCGCCTGCGAAACCTACGTGAAAACCGGCATGGTGCTGGTCGGCGGTGAAATCACCACCAGCGCCTGGGTCGATATCGAAGAGATCACCCGCAAGACCGTGCGCGAGATCGGCTACGTTCATTCGGACATGGGCTTTGACGCCAACTCCTGCGCAGTATTGAGCGCCATCGGTAAACAATCCCCGGACATCAATCAGGGCGTTGACCGTACCGATCCTCTCGAGCAGGGCGCCGGCGATCAGGGCTTGATGTTTGGCTACGCCACCAACGAAACCGACGTGCTGATGCCGGCCCCGGTGACCTACGCGCACCGTCTGGTGCAGCGCCAGTCCGAAGTGCGCAAAAACGGCACCCTGCCGTGGCTGCGTCCGGACGCGAAGAGCCAGGTGACCTTCCAGTACGACGACGGCAAAATCGTCGGCATCGACGCCGTGGTACTGTCCACCCAGCACTCAGAAGACATCTCGCTGAAAGATCTGCAAGAAGCGGTGATGGAAGAGATCATCAAACCGGTCCTGCCGGCGGAATGGCTGACGGCGGGCACCAAATACCACATCAACCCGACCGGCCGTTTCGTTATCGGCGGCCCGATGGGCGACTGCGGCCTGACCGGCCGTAAAATCATCGTCGACACCTACGGCGGCATGGCTCGCCACGGCGGCGGCGCCTTCTCCGGTAAGGATCCGTCCAAGGTTGACCGTTCCGCGGCTTACGCGGCGCGCTACGTGGCGAAAAACATCGTTGCCGCCGGCCTGGCCGATCGCTGCGAGATTCAGGTGTCTTACGCTATCGGCGTAGCGGAACCGACCTCCATCATGGTGGAAACCTTCGGTACCGAGAAAGTGCCAACCGAGCAGCTGACGCTACTGGTGCGCGAATTCTTCGATCTGCGCCCATATGGCCTGATCCAGATGATGGATCTGCTGCAACCGATCTACCGCGAAACTGCTGCCTACGGCCACTTCGGCCGCGAGCACTTCCCGTGGGAAGCGACCGACAAAGCCGCACTGCTGCGCGATGCCGCCGGCCTGAAATAAGCCCCGACATCAACATGAAAACGGCGAGCCTGGGCTCGCCGTTTTTTTTGAGCAGATGGGTGCTCCTGGATCAACGCATCGACTGCCGGCAAGCGGAGGCAAAGCCCCCGCCGCCGGGTTGCCTTACCGTTCGGATTCGTAAGCCAAAATGGCCGCAACCTCCGTAGTGCCCGATCGGATCCGCAGCTCACACAGCGTGCTGCGGGTTATCCATGCCAGTGATATTACCGTGGCACAAATAACCACCAATTTTAACAGGCTCCGTTTGTTCGGCATCATGCCTTCTTCTCCTTGCCTCGCGGCGGGTAAGAGGCTAACTTAACGTTGTCACGCGTTAGAGTAGGCCTCGGGTTGATGGATATCGACTCGGGGCTTTTCTCTTTATCTCTTTCGCACGGGCTCCAGAGACAAAGATCCAGAGCACCCGCCCGCAGTATATTCACTTCCCCCTCTCTTCCCGCGTTCCTTTTCACGTTAAATGTCTTTCTTGCGCAGCGGCACGCAACGCCTTGTAAGGCGTTGAAAAAAGGCCCAGCAACGCTGGGCCCTTGAGGGCAGAGAAAACAAGGTGAGAGCGAGGCTTACGACGTCTGCTTACGCAGCAGATAAACGAAGTACGGTGCACCGATAAAGGTCGCCAATAACCCGGCGGGGATCTGATACGGGAACAGCAGCATCCGCCCGCACCAGTCGGCAAACACCATCAGCAAGCCGCCCAGCAGCGCGGCGATCACCATCTGCGGCAGCGCGCGGCGGAAGCCCAGCATGCGCGCCATATGCGGTGCCATCAGCCCGACAAAGCTCAACGGCCCGACGGTCAGGGTCGCCATGGCGGTCAGCACGGCAGCCAATAAAAGAATGGTCAACCGCGCCGGCGTCAGCGCAATCCCCACCGAGCGGGCGGTGGCGCCGCCGAGCGGCAGGATGGTCAACCAACGGCGGCACAGCGGTGCCAATACCATCAGGCCGGCGGCCACCAGCGCGGTGCGCAGCGCCTGCGCCGGCTCCACCAAATAGGTCGAGCCGGAGAGCCAGGTCAGCAAGCCCCCCATACGCGGATCGCCGCTGGCCAACAGCAGGAAGATGACGGTAGTAAAGGCGGTGCTGAGCGCGATACCGGCGAGCAGCATGCGTTCCGTCGAGAAACCGCCGCGGCCTGCGGCGATCATGATGATCAGCAGCGTCGCGGCCGCTCCCAAACTGCCGGCGGGCAGCAGCCAAACGAAGGCGTCGCCCGGCACCATAAACAGCATCATCACGACGCCAAAAGCGGCGCCGGAGCTGATGCCCAACACTTCCGGGCTGGCCATCGGGTTGCCGGTCAATTTCTGGATCAGCGTGCCGGCGACCGCCAGCATCATGCCCGCCGCCAGCGCCGACAGCACCCGCGGCCAACGCCACGGCAGCAGGGAATCCAGTTCCGCCCCCAGGCTCCAGTGCCAACCGCTGGCATTTTTGCCTAACATCAGCGCCAGCGTCAGGCCGAGCAGCAGTACGAGGCCGCCCAGCAGGATCCAACCAGGCAGATTCCCGCGTTCGGCAGGCACCTTGTCGCCAAGGTTCATCGGCGGCGGCGTGGCGGCGCTGCGCAAACGCGGCAGCAGCCACAGCAGCAGCGGTGCGCCGAACAGCGCGGTGGCCGCGCCGGTCGGGATCTCGCGCCACACCTGCGTTACCCCGAGCATCACCTGATCGGTCAGCCACAGCAGCAGCGCCCCCAGCAACGGTGCCAGCATCATGCGGTGCGCCAGGCGGCGCGCGCCCAGCATCTTCGCCATCAGCGGCGCAAACAGGCCGATAAAGCCGATAACGCCCACCGCGCTCACCAACATGGCGCTGAAGATAATGGCCAGCCCAAGGGTGCAAAAGCGCGCCATCGACAGCCCCAACCCCAGGTTGCGCGCCACGCCGTCGTCCAGCCCCAGCAGCGTCAACGGGCGCAGCAACAGCGCCGCCAGCAGGCCAGCCACCAGCAAACGCGGCAGGATGAACTGCACGGCGCTCCAGTCCTGTTGGTTCAGCGCACCGGTTCCCCACAGGAACATGCCCTGCAGCTGATCGTAATGAAACAGCGCCAACAGGCTGTTGACCGCGCCGCAGTACAGCCCCAGCACCAGCCCGGCCAAAATCAGCGTCACCGGCGACATCCGCTTGCCCCAGGCGACGCCGAACACCAGCCCGCCCACCACAATCGCCCCCGCCATAGCAGCCAGCTGACGAGTGAATTCGCCGCCCGGCAGCACCCACAGCGTGGCGATGGTCAGGCCGAGCTGCGCGCCGGCAGCGACGCCGAGCGTCGACGGTTCCGCCAACGGATTGCGCAACACCTGCTGGAACAGCACGCCGACCAACCCCAGGCCGGCGCCGGCCAACAGCGACACCGTCAACCGCGGCAGCAGGCTGTAATGGAACAGCATTTGCCGCACGTCGTCGATATCCGGCGCGCTGAGCGCTCGCGCCCATTGTGCCGGCGGCAGCTGCTGCGCCAGATTGTATATCGTCAGGCCGCCTGCCGCCGCCAGCAACAGCAGGATCAGCGTCAGCGGTAATCTCCGGATGCCCGCATTCATGCCGCACGCTCCTGAGCCTGCGCCAACAGGCGGCAAAACCGCATCGTCGACAGCGTGGCACCGTAGAACCACACCGCCGGCACCTGTCGCAGCTGGTTTTGCCGCACGAAGGGTAATGACTGCCACAGCGGCGTCGCGCTGACCTTGTCCATCATCGCCTGATTGCCGTGATCCAGATAAATGACCCGCGCGTTACGCACCGTAGCCAACCGTTCAATCCCCACGACCGCCGTGCCCCAAAAGTCGGTTTGCTCCTGCCAGGCATTGCGGATGCCCAGTTGGTCCATCGCTTCCTGGAACAGGCTTTTCTGGCCGATGATCAACGCATGGCGCGTGTCGATCAGGGAAAACAACAGCAGCGGTTGCCGGGTGTAGCTTTGCAGGCGCTGACGCGCGTCCTGCATAAAGCGGTCGAACTGCGCCAGGTGGTTTACCGCCCGGCTTTCGATGCCCAACCGCTGGCCCAGCGCCAGCAGCGACTGGCGGGCGACGGTCAGCGGTTTGCCGCTGCCGTCGTTGAAGCCGAAGCTCATGGTTGGCGCGATGGGTTGGATTTTTCGCGGCGTCGGGCCATAGCCTTGTGACAGCAACACCAGCGAAGGCTGGAGCTGCTGCAGCAGTTCGAGGTTAGGTTCGGTGCGCTGGCCGACGTCGACTACCGTCGCCGGCAGCTTCGGCTCCGCCACCCACAGGTTGTAGTTATGCACATCGGCCACCGCCAGCGGCGTCACGCCCAATGCCAGCAGCAGTTCGATCGGCAGCCATTCCAGCGCCGCAACGCGCGCGATATCCGGCGGCGCATCCGCCGCCCGCCCGGGCAACGAGCCCAACAGCGGTGACAGCGCCAGCGCCATCAACAAACGGCGGCGCAGCGGATCGTGAGAAGAAGTGAATGCGGAAGACATCAGTAGACAAAACTCACCGGCGCGCCACCGCTCGGGTGCGGCAACGTGCCCATAGGAATACCGTAAATTTGCTCCAGCACCGGCCCCTGCATCAGTTCCAGCGGGCCGCCCTGGGCGATCATTTCACCGCCGCGCAGCGCCACCAAATGGTCGCAGTAGCGCGCCGCCATGTTGATGTCGTGCAGCACGGCGATCACCGTGAGATCGCGTTCGCGGCTCAAGCGCTGGATGAGCGCCAGCACCTCGACCTGGTGCGCGATGTCCAGCGCCGACGTCGGTTCGTCAAGCAGCAGGCAGCGGCTGTCCTGCGCCACCATCATCGCCAGCCAGGCGCGTTGGCGCTCGCCGCCGGACAGGCTGTCCACCAGGCGGTTGGCGAACGGCTTGAGCCCCACCAGTGAAATGGCCTCTTCAACCAACTGGCGATCGTTGGCACCAAAACGCCCCAGCGCGCCGTGCCACGGATAGCGGCCGACGGCCACCAGCTCACGCACCGTCATGCCTTCCGCCGCCGGCAACTGCTGCGGCAGGTAGGCCACCTGGCGGGCGAAGGATTTGCTGTCCCACTGCGCCAACGGCTGCTGATTGAGCAAGACCTGGCCGCCGCTGGGCGCATGGTGCCGCCCGAGCAGTTTCAACAGCGTGGATTTACCGGAACCGTTGTGACCGATCAGGCCGCAGACGTTGCCCTGGGGAAAACTGAGCGACAACGGTTGCAGCAGCACCCGGCCGGGGACGGCGAAGCTGGCGTTATCCAGCGCGAAGGCCGCGCCGGGATTAAGAAGTTTGTCCTGCATAGATCCTGCTTTGTCCGGGGCGACGCGGCGCCGCCCCGGCTATCCGGTTAGAAACGGAAGGTTGCGGTGGCGACCACCTGGCGTTCTGCGCCCCAGTAGCAGCCATAGGTAGCAAAGCAGCTGGAGACATATTCTTTGTCAAACAGGTTGTTCACATTGATGCCAATCGAAGAGCCCGGCAAATTGAAACGCGCCAGATCATATTTTATCGCGGCATCAAACACCGTGTAATCCTTCACTTTAAACGTATTGGCCTCGTCGCCATAGCTGGAGCCGACATAGCGAACGCCGGAACCCAAGGTCAAGCCGCTGATCGCGGTTTCATGGAAGGTGTAATCCGCCCACAGGGAAGCCATATGTTTAGGAATAGCGGAAGGTGTATTTCCCTGTAGCGAAGTATCTTTAGTATATTCAGCATTCGTGTAGGTGTAAGAGCCCAACAGATTGAGGTTAGCCGACAAGGCCGCCTTCGCCTCCAACTCAATCCCACGAGAACGGACCTCCCCACCCTGGACGCTAAAGAACGGGTGTTCTAAGTCAGCCACTTTATTGTTGGTTTTAGTCAACTGGTAAAGCGCCAAACTGGCGGTGATCGGACGATCCTTAGGTGCGTATTTAACCCCAGCCTCATACTGTTTGCCTTTAGAGGCAGCAAACGTATTACCTGAAAAATCAGTGCCTGAGGTTGGCTCAAACGATTCGCTGTAGCTGACATAAGGCGCGATGCCGTTTTCGAAAACATAGTTCAAGCCAGCACGGCCGGTAAACTGGTTATCCTGCTGCTTAGAGACGGAATTCTGGTTCAGGCGATTGGTGCTGTTGGTATCGCTCCAATCATAGCGCCCCCCCATCGTCAGAACCCAGTTGTTCCATTCAGCCTGATCTTGCACATACAGGCCGGTCTGCTCCTGACGGTTAACCTGACTGGCACCACCGGTAATGGTATAGCTTCGATTGCCATATTGTGGAGCAATGACATTCAGATTGGATGCACTGCCATATTGATAAACGACATCATTGCGCATACGCATATAATCAACGCCCATCAACACGATATGGTCAACTTGCCCGGTAGCAAATTTGGCCTGCGCCTGTGTGTCTACTGCAAAGCTGGACATATGCTCTTTGGAGTTCATCACGCCACGCTTCAGCTCAGCGGAATTATCTGGATCAATGCCTAAACCATAAATAGAACGGTAGTCCACATCCATTTTCGAATAGCGCAGGTTTTGGCGCACGGTCCAAACATCATCGAAAGCATGTTCAAAGGCATACCCCACCATTTGCTGCTTGCGAGAAATGTTGTTATAGCCCGGCTCACCATCATTGAAGCTGGTTGGTAACTTACCATTGACGCCATTTTGCACCGTACCTTCTTTCGGCAACCAGCCATAGAAGCCAACGCTAGGGTCATCCTGGAAACTGCTGAGGAAAGTCAAAGAAGTGCGATCATCAGGTCGCCAGCTGAAGGAAGGAGCAATAGCATAACGTTTGCTTTTCTCGCCAACCTGCTGCTGATCTTCATCGCGCGCCACACCTGTCAGACGATATGAATAAACACCCGCATCATCCAAGGCGTCACTGAAGTCAAAACCGGTCTGGAACAGATTATCTGTCCCCATTTTGAATTGAACCTCGCGCAGCGTCTCTGTTGTCGGCCGTTTACTGACCAGAGCGACCACCCCACCTGGGTTGCTTTTGCCATACAATACCGAAGACGGCCCGCGCAGCACTTCCGCCCGCTCCAAGAAGTATGGGTCGATCTGATAAATCGAATAGTTATCGTCCTGCAGCTTCAGACCATCCAGGTACATATTGGTACCTACAGAGCTGAAGCCACGAATGTTCACAGCATCATAGGCAGTGGAGGCTCCGCGATTCCCAATCATCACACCTGGGGTATAAGCCAGCGCACTTTTCACCGTATCCGGCTGACGCATGTCCATCTCTTCACGCGTTACTACGGAAACGGACTGCGGGTTCTTTTCGATCGGCGTATCGGTTTTGGTGCCGGTGGCGCTGCGTTTGGCGACATAGGTGCCGACCGGCCCCCAGGCGCTTTCCTGCTGGGCGGAATTGCTGCCGCCCACAACGGTAATCGTGTCTTCCTTGGCGGCCGGCTTGGCGTCGGCGGAAAAGGCCGGCATCGCCAGCGTGCCCAACGCCGCAGCGACGGTGATCGCTAACGCGCTGACGGGGGTACGGCCCTGCTTGGCCGCGGATGATGAAAGACGCTTGGTCGGCATAGTTGATTTCTCTGATGAATTATTAAATGACGAATGTAAACGATAATAATTATTATAAGCGTCGCATTTTATGCAGAAGCCAAATTAAACTGCAAGCCGAATTCATAGGGCAAATAGGTTAAGGATTAGGCGCTTAGCCATGCAGTTAACAGGGAAATAAAACGAGCGGAAAAACAAAAAAGCCCGCAACCAAGGTTACGGGCTTAATAACAAAGAAAAAATTTTCACCGGGGCCAACGCCCCGGTAGCGATTACTGGCCGAACATATCCTTGATCCAGCCGGCGACGCCATCGCCATCTTTTTGCTCACCCGCCGCCGGTTGCTGCTGTTGCTGCACCGCCGCCTGGCTGGCCTGGCACAATCCCTGCGGATTGTCGGTCCAGACCGGGATGGTGCGCCAGCTGCCGCCGCCGCAAATGAAGTTGCCGGCAGAGTCGATGCTCATCTGGTTTATGCCTTCCGGCGGCTGCAGCATCAGCGGCAGCGGCGTCTGGTTTTCCAGATAGCGACGATAGAGGGTCAACGCACCGTTGGCGCCGGTCAGCTTGGCCGGGCCGTTGTTGTCGCGCCCCACCCAGGCGATCGCCACTTCCTTGCCGTCGATGCCGGCGAACCAGCTGTCGCGCAGATCGTTGGTGGTACCGGTTTTCGCCGCCAGGTTATAGTTCGGGAACTTCACCGACAGCGAGCGGGAAGTCCCGCGCGCCACGCCCTGCTGCATCGCGTACAACGTCAGGTAAGCGGCCTGCGCCGGCACCATGCGTTCCGCCTGAGGGAAGCTCTGGTACAGCACCGTGCCGTCTTCGGCGATCACCGAACGCACCGCCGACAGCGGCGCACGGTTACCGCCGCTGGCGATGGTCTGGTACTCCTGAGCGACTTCCATCGGTGTCAGGCCGATCGCCCCCAGCAGCATCGACGGCACCGGGTTGATCTCCGCTTTCGGGATCCCCAGGCGTTGCAGCGTAGCGCTGATCTGATCCAGCCCGACCGACAGGCCGAGGTTCACCGTCGGCACGTTCAGCGAGTTGGCCAACGCATCCACCAGCATCACCTGACCGCGGAATTTACGGTCATAGTTGTTCGGCTGCCAGACGGCGCCGTTTGGCTGTTTCAGCGACAGCGGCGCATCCGCCAGCCAGGTGTTGAGGCGGTATTTATCCGGTTCGGACAGCGCGGTCAGGTACGTCGGCGGCTTGGCCAGCGAGCCGACCAGGCGGCGCGCCTGCATGGCGCGGTTGAAGCCGGCGAACTGCGGGTTGGCGCCGCCGACCATGGCGCGCACTTCACCGCTGAAGCGATCGACGATCACCATTGCCGCTTCCAGATCCTGCAGGTGGCGCGCAGCGCGCAGCGCCGGGATGCCGTCTTCGACCGCTTTTTCCGCCGCGTCTTGCGACACCGGATCCAGCGTGGTGAAGATCTTCACGCCGGACAGGTCATTGACCTTATCGCCCAGCTTGGTTTGCAGTTCCTGACGCACCATCTGCATAAACGCCGGCTGTGGCGTAATGACGCCGCCTTTCGGCTGCACGCCTAGCGGACGCGCGCTCAGCATGTCATACAGCTCGCCGTCGATCACGCCCTGGTTCTGCAGCAGTTTAAGCACCAGGTTGCGGCGTTCCAGCGCAAGTTTCGGGTTGCGCCACGGGTTATACAGCGACGCGCCCTTGACCATGCCGACCAGCAACGCCTGCTGATCGAGGCTCAGCTCGTCCACCGGACGGCCGAAGTAATACAGGCTGGCCAACGGGAAGCCGCGGATCTGGTCGCTGCCGCTCTGGCCGAGGTACACCTCGTTCAGATACAGCTCCAGGATGCGGTCTTTGCTGTAACGGTAATCCACCAACAGCGCCATATAGGCTTCGTTGGCCTTACGCCACAGCGAACGTTCGTTGGTCAGGAACAGGTTCTTCACCAGCTGCTGCGTCAGGGTACTGCCGCCCTGCACCGCACGACCGGCGGTCAGGTTGGCCAGCACCGCGCGGCCGATGGAGTACGGGCTGATGCCGTCATGCTCATAGAAATGGCGGTCTTCCGTGGCGATCAGCGTGTCTACCAACAGATCCGGGAAACCGGAACGCGGCACGAACAGGCGCTGTTCACCGTTAGGCGACTGCAGCATGGTGATAAGACGCGGATCGAGGCGGAAGAAGCCGAAGCTGCGGCCGCTGTCCAGATTTTCGATCTTCGCCAGACGGTTGTTCTGGAAGTCGAGACGGGCGCGGATCTGCCCTTCTTTACCATCCGGGAAGTCGAACGGGCGGCGCAGCATTTCGATGCTGTTGGCCTGCACGGTAAACTCGCCTGGTCGCGTCATGCGGCTGACCTGACGGTACTGCATGCCCTCCAGCAGGTTGACCATCTCCTTCTTGCTGTACGGCATGCCCGGTTCCAGGTTGACCATGCGGCCGTACACCGCCGCCGGCAGCTGCCAGACTTTACCGTCGATGCGGCTGCGGATCTGCGAGTCCAGGTAGACGCCATAGATCGCCAACAGGACGGCGATCACCAGGATCAGTTTGATAAACAGGCCGAGCCAACGGCGTTTTTTACGCGGCGGAGTCGCTTTTACCTTACGCGGCATGCGTTCCTCCTCCTCTTCATACTCATCATCGTCATACTCGTCTTCTTCGTAATCGTCATAATCGTCGTCTCGGCGACGGCGCGGCGGCTTGCGCGACGCAGTGCTTTTTGGTTGTTTTCCTTTGCGCCCGATGGGCTCGCGGTCATCCCCAGCCATGGCTGTTGTTCTCCGAGCTTGCCGACACTGCCGGCCATGATTAGTCGCTTAATCTGTGCCTACGCCGCAGCGCTGACCAGAAGAAACATCTGAATTCCAAACCTTAAATGATCGCGACCTACTGATATTTCTTCGTTCGGCGCGTCGGTACCGCCGTGGCCGGATCGTCCGGCCAAACGTGTTTAGGGTAGCGGCCCTTCATCTCTTTTTGCACCTCGCGATAGGCGCCTTGCCAGAAGGCCGCCAGATCGCCGGTGATTTGCAACGGCCGGTGCGCCGGTGAGAGTAACTCAAGCACCACCGGGATGCGACCCTCCGCCAACATCGGGCTGCGCTGCTCGCCGAACACCTCCTGCAAACGCACCGCCAGCGCCGGCGGTTTGCCGGCCTCATAACGGATCGGCAGGCGGCTGCCGGTCGGCACAGTGTAATGAGTGGGTAGCGCATTATCCAGCCGCTGCTTTTGCTGCCAGTCCAGCAAACGGGACAGCGCCTCGGCGATGTTGACCTGCTTCAAACCACGCAGATCGCGCACGCCGTTCAGCGACGGCAACAGCCACTGCTCCAGCGCCGCCAGCAGGGGTTCTTCATCCATCGCCGGCCATTCCGCCTCCGGCAGCCAGGCTTGCGCGCACTGCAGGCGCACCCGCAATTGTTCGGCGGCGCCCTCCCAGTTGAGCACCGCCAGCCCCTGCGCACGCACCCAGTCGAGCAGCGCCTGCTGCAGCTCTTCGTCCGCCGGTTTGGCCAGCGGCTGCGCGCGCAGCGTCAGACGGCCGATCTGCTGGCGCTTCCAGGCGCGCAGCGTGCCCTTCTCCTCATCCCACTCCACTGCCGTGCGCTGCATGACAATCGCCGGCAGCTGCGCCGCCAGGGCTTCGATGTCCACCGGCAGCGCCAGCAGGATACGCGCATCGGGGCTGTTGTGGCCCTGCAACAGGCTGGGAACGATAAGCCAGGGGGCGCGCGACAGCGCCTCGTCCTGGTTCATCGCCGCCCCCAGGCCGTTGGCCAGCAGGTAGCGGCCGTCCTGGCCACGGCGCTGGGCGATGCGATCGGTAAACGCCTGCGCCAACAGGCGCGGCGCCAGATCGGCGTCGATTTGCCCCGCACGTTGCGGCAGGCGTTTGGCCAACTGTGCGGCGCGCTGCCGCCAGTTCGGTTGCGGGCGGCTCAGCCAATAACCGATATCCATCTGCCCGCCGCGCGGCGGTTCTTCCAGCAACGCCGCCAACAACGCCGCCGTCGCCAGGCCGTCGGCGCCCAGTGCCGCGCCGGCGACCAGCATCGCCGCCAGTCGCGGCTCGCACCCCAGCGCGGCCATCTGGCGCCCCGGCGCGGTAAGTTTGCCGCCGTCATCCGTGGCTCCCAGCCGGTGCAACAGCGCCCTGGCCGCTGCCAATGCCGCCGCCGAAGGCGCATCAAGCCAGGTCAGCTGCGCCGGATCATGGCACCCCCACTGCAGCAATTCGAGCCAGAAGCCGGTGAGATCGCTCTGTAAAATGTCCGGTTCGGCATGTTCCGCCGCGCGCTCCGCCTGTTCTTTGGCGAACAGATGCCAGCAAATGCCCGGCTCCAGGCGCCCGGCGCGCCCGGCACGCTGCACCATCGAGGCTTGACTGATGCGCTGCGTCGCCAGCCGCGTTAAGCCGTTGCGTACGTCGTAACGCGCCACGCGCTCCAGGCCGCTGTCCACCACCAGCCGAATGCCCTCGATCGTCAGGCTGGTTTCGGCGATGTTGGTCGCCAGCACCACCTTGCGGCGGCCAGGCGCCGCCGGCTGAATCGCTTTTTGCTGTTGCGCCAGAGGCAGGGCGCCATACAGCGGGCAAAGATCGGTATCGCTCGCCACCTCGCCGGTCAATCGCTCCAGCACCCGATTGATCTCCGCCACGCCCGGCAGGAACAGCAGCAAAGACCCCGGCTGTTCGGCCAGCAACCGCTTCACCGCCGCCGCTACGCCGTCCTCCAGCCGCTGATGGCTGGCCAACGGCTGATACAGACGCTCAACCGGGAAGCTACGCCCCTCGGACACCACCACCGGCGCTTCCGGCAGCAGCTGCGACAGGCGAGCGTTGTCCAGGGTGGCCGACATGATCAGCAGTTTCAGATCGTCGCGCAGCCCTTGCTGCACGTCGAGCAGCAGCGCCAGCGCCAGATCGGCCTGCAGGCTGCGTTCGTGGAATTCATCGAGGATCACCAGCGACACGCCCTGCAGCTCGGCATCCTGCTGCAGCATGCGGGTGAGAATGCCTTCCGTCACCACTTCCAGCCGGGTCTGCGGCCCGCTTTTACTTTCGGCGCGCATGCGGTAGCCCACGGTCTGGCCGGGCTCCTCCCCCAGTTGCTGCGCCAGGCGATAGGCGACGTTTTTCGCCGCCAGCCGCCGCGGCTCGAGCATGATAATGCGCCCCGGCAACCCGGCCTTAGCCAGGATCTGCAGCGGCAGCCAGGTGGATTTACCGGCGCCGGTCGGGGCGTGCAACAGCACCTGAGGAGCGGACTGCAACGCAGCCAGCAACTCATCAAGCACCGCGCTGACGGGCAATGAAGACACTGAACTCTCCGTGGTGGTTAACGTTAAACGGCGTACAGTGTAGCATTAGCTTTGCCCCCGTAGCCTTTCAAACTGCGGCGGCGTTAGCTATAGTACGGAGCTCGTCCATGCGTCCCGCTTCGCGCGCGACCGCTGCAAACCGTATCCAGGTCTGTCCCGACGGATTTGTCATTATTTACCGAGCCCCCATGTCCAATTCGCGCCGCCTGTTTTTCGCCCTGTCCTTGCCTGATGCCCTGCAACAGCAGGTGATCCGCTGGCGCGCCGAGGCGTTTACGCCAGAGGCCGGCCGACCGGTGGCGGCGGCCAATTTGCACCTGACGCTGGCGTTTCTCGGCGAGGTCACCGCGCAGAAAGAGCTGGCGCTGCGCAAACTGGCCGGCCGCATCGTTCAACCCGGCTTCAGCATGCGGCTCGACGATCTCGGCCATTGGCCGCGCCCCGGCGTGGTCTGGCTCGGTACCCGCCGCGCGCCGCGCGGGCTGCTGCAGCTGGCCGAGCTGCTGCGTTCTCAGGCCGCCCGCAGCGGCTGCCATCAAAGCGCGCTGCCGTTCCATCCGCACATCACGCTGTTGCGCGCCGCCACCCAGCCAGTGGCCATCCCGCCGGCGACGCCGGGCTGGGCGTTCAGCGCCGACGCCTTTTCCTTATATGAGTCGGTGTTCGAAAACGGCCGCACCCGCTATCAACACCTCGAACAGTGGCCGCTGGCCAAGCAGGCATCCGCATGATTTTCTCTCCACCGCTGCGTTCCGCCACGCTGATCAAACGTTACAAGCGCTTTCTGGCGGACGTGATCACCCCGGAAGGGGAAACCTTTACGCTGCACTGCGCCAATACCGGCGCCATGACCGGCTGCGCCACGCCCGGCGATACCGTTTGGTACTCCACTTCGGATAATCCCAAGCGCAAATACGCCCACAGCTGGGAGTTGACCCATACCCAACAGGGGCACTGGATCTGCGTCAATACCCTGCGTGCCAACGCGCTGGTGCGCGAGGCAATCGAACACAATTTAATCAATGAATTATCCGGTTACAGTAAAATCAGCGGCGAAGTGAAATACGGTGGTGAAAACAGCCGTATCGATTTGTTATTACAGGCAGAAAATCGGGTTAACTGCTATATTGAAGTTAAGTCAGTCACATTACTGCAACAACAACGTGGTTACTTTCCTGATGCGGTAACGCTCAGAGGGCAAAAGCACCTGCGTGAGTTGCTCAGCGTGGTTGAAAGCGGGCAACGGGCGGTGTTGTTCTTTGCCGTGTTACACAGCGGTATTGAGCAGGTCGCACCGGCACATCATATAGATGAGCGCTATGCGGCGCTGTTGGCACAGGTCCGGCAGTTGGGAGTGGAAGTGGTTTGTTACGGGGCAAAGTTATCACCTGACGGTATTTATCTCTGCGATAAGCTGCCGTTTTTTATCGATTAGCGCAGTCGGGTCCCTATAAATAGACAACCGATCAGCACGATCGCCAAATACGCCCTCCTTCACACGATTGTCAAGCGGGCGACAGGAATAATTGCCAACCTACCTTCCTTCTGTTATTTATAGCGGCCTGTTTTTCCCCCGCATTGGGGATTCGATAGTGCGTGTGTATGTAGGAGAAGCAACATGCAAGAAGGGCAAAACCGTAAAACCTCGTCCTTGAGCATTCTCGCCATCGCTGGGGTGGAGCCGTACCAAGAGAAGCCGGGCGAAGAGTACATGAACGACGCCCAGTTGTCGCATTTCAAGCGCATTCTTGAAGCGTGGCGCAACCAGCTCAGGGACGAAGTGGACCGTACTGTATCGCATATGCAAGAAGAGGCAGCCAACTTCCCTGATCCGGCCGACCGTGCTACCCAGGAAGAAGAGTTCAGCCTTGAACTGCGTAACCGTGACCGTGAACGCAAACTGATCAAAAAGATCGAGAAAACGCTGAAGAAAGTGGAAGACGATGATTTCGGCTACTGCGAATCTTGCGGCGTGGAGATCGGCATTCGTCGCCTCGAAGCGCGTCCGACCGCCGATCTGTGCATCGACTGCAAGACGCTGGCTGAGATCCGCGAAAAGCAGATGGCCGGCTAATACCGTTGTTACCGCTGCGGCGTGCGCACCTGCGTGCGCCGCACAGAGAAAAGGGAACCTCTCCCCTCTGATATGCAAGAAAGTCATTATGTGGGGCGCTTTGCCCCATCGCCTTCCGGGGATCTGCATTTCGGTTCGCTGATTGCCGCTCTGGGAAGCTACCTTCAGGCTCGCGCCCAACGCGGGCAGTGGCTGGTTCGCATCGAAGATATCGACCCGCCGCGTGAAGTTCCCGGCGCCGCCGCTCGCATCCTGTCCGCGCTGGAACATTATGGTCTCCACTGGGACGGCCAGGTCATCTATCAATCCCAACGTCACGATGCCTATCGCGCCGCGCTGGATCTGTTGCAGCGCCAGGGGCTCAGCTATTACTGCACCTGCACCCGCAGCCGCATCCAGCACATCGGCGGATTGTACGACGGCCACTGTCGTGACTTACAGCTCGGCCCGCAGGGCGCCGCCATCCGCTTGCGCCAGACCGCGCCCGTTTACGGGTTCCACGACCGCCTGCAGGGAGAACTGCACGCCGATCCGGCGCTGGCGGGGGAAGACTTCATCATTCGCCGTCGCGACGGGCTGTTCGCTTACAACCTGGCGGTAGTGATCGACGACCATTTTCAGGGCGTGACCGAGATTGTGCGCGGCGCCGATTTGATCGAACCGACGGTGCGCCAAATCGCCCTCTATCGCCAGCTGCAGGCGCCGGTGCCCACTTATGTGCATCTGCCGCTGGCGCTGGGCGCCAACGGCATCAAGCTGTCGAAGCAAAACCATGCGCCGGCGTTGCCCGCCGGCGATCCGCGCCCGGTGCTGATCGCCGCGCTGAAATTTCTGCGCCAACCGCTGCCGGAAAGCTGGCAAGATCTTGACCTGCCATTATTATTGAGCTGGGCGGTCGCACATTGGCGGTTGGAAAACGTGCCGCGTCAGGAGACTATCCCTCTGGATGAAAACACGCCGGCATTCTCAAAGGAGCCATGGTGAGCTATGATTAGCCGCTATTTTTTGTTAGCTCCATTTTTATCAGTCACTATCGAGGTGTACCATTTTTACCCGAGTAGCCAACTTCTGTCGTAAGGTACTGACCCGCGATGACAAGCTGCCCCGCGACGACGCGGCGGCCGGCGATAAAAACGTAGTCCGCGAAGAGCGTGCCGCGGCGCCAAGCCGCCCTGCGCCGCAGCCGCGCGCCGCCGATAACGGCAGCAACGCCCCTGCCCGCCGCTCAACGCCGCGCAAGCGTCCGCCTTTTCCTATCGCCGAGAGCAACGACTCGATGACCGTGATCCCGCGCGAACAGCACTCGATCTCCCGTAAAGACATCAGCGAAAATGCGCTGAAAGTGCTTTATCGCCTGAACAAGTCCGGCTACGAAGCCTATCTGGTCGGCGGCGGCGTGCGCGATCTGTTGCTCGGCAAAAAGCCGAAAGACTTCGACATCACCACCAACGCCACGCCGGAGCAAGTGCGTAAGCTGTTCCGCAACTGCCGCCTGGTCGGCCGCCGTTTCCGCTTGGCGCACGTGATGTTCGGGCCGGAGATCATCGAAGTGGCCACCTTCCGTGGCCACCACGAACAGAATCAGGAATCCGACAAAAACTCGTCACAGCAGGCGCAAAACGGCATGCTGCTGCGCGACAACATCTTCGGCTCGATCGAGGAAGACGCCCAGCGCCGTGATTTCACCATCAACAGCCTGTACTACGGCGTGGCGGATTTCACCCTGCGCGATTACGTCGGCGGGCTGAACGATCTGAAACAAGGCGTGATCCGCCTGATTGGCGATCCGGAAACCCGCTACCGCGAAGATCCGGTGCGCATGCTGCGCGCGGTGCGCTTCGCCGCCAAGCTGGATATGCGCATCAGCGAAGAGACCGCCGAGCCGATCCCGCGCCTGGCCTCGCTGCTGCACGAGATCCCGCCGGCGCGCCTGTTCGAAGAATCCCTCAAGCTGCTGCAGGCGGGTTACGGTTTCCAGACCTACCTGAAGCTGTGCGAATACCAGCTGTTCCAACCGCTGTTCCCGCTGATCGCCCGCAACTTCACGCCGAACCACGATACGCCGATGGAGCGCATTCTGGCGCAGGTGCTGAAGAACACCGATCACCGTCTGCAGAACGACATGCGCGTCAACCCGGCCTTCCTGTTTGCCGCCATGCTGTGGTACCCGCTGCTGGAGCATGCGCAGAAGCTGGCGCAGGAAAGCGGCCTGGCCTACTACGATGCCTTCGCGCTGGCGATGAACGACGTACTCGACGAGCAGTGCCGCTCGCTGGCCATCCCGAAACGCATCACCACGCTGGTGCGTGATATCTGGCAGCTGCAGCTGCGCCTGTCCCGCCGCCAGGGCAAACGTGCGCACAAACTGATGGAGCACCCGAAATTCCGCGCCGCCTATGATCTGCTGGCGCTGCGTGCGGAAGTGGAAGACAATCAGGAAATGCTGCGTCTGGCCGAGTGGTGGGGCGAGTTTCAGGACGCCACGCCGGCGCGGCAGAAAGCCATGCTGAGCACCCTGGGGGACGATCCGGCGCCGCGCCGCGCGCGTCAACGCCGTCCTCGCCGCCGGGCACCGCGTAAAGAAGGGGCATAATGATCCGCGTTTATATCGCGCTGGGCAGCAACCTGGCGCAGCCGCTGCAACAGGTTAAAGCCGCACTGGAGGCGCTGGAGCATCTCCCGCGCACCCGGCTGGTCACCTGTTCTTCGTTTTACCGCACCAAGCCGCTGGGGCCGCAAAACCAGCCGGACTTCCTCAACGCGGTGGTGGCGCTGGATACCCTGTTGCCGCCCGAACAGCTGCTCGACCATACCCAGGCGATAGAACGCAATCAGGGACGCGTGCGCAAGGATGAACGCTGGGGCCCGCGCACGCTCGATCTGGACATCATGCTGTATGGCGACAAGGTGATCCATACCGAGCGCCTGACGGTACCGCATTACGGCCTGAAAGAGCGCGAATTCATGCTCTACCCGCTGGCGGAAATCGCCCCCGATCTGATTTTCCCCGATGGCGAACCGCTCGCCAGCTGCCTCAAGCGCGTGCCGGAAAACGGCATGGCGCTGTGGCATCAGCCAAAACCCAAGTCCTGACCCTCCTACAGCGCCAACCGCGCAACAAATCCGCCCGCCGGGCGATTGGCGAAACCGATCTGTAGACCATGCAAGCCGGCAATACGCTGCACGATCGATAACCCCAACCCGCTGCCGGTTTGTTCCTGTCCCGGCGGGCGATAGAAACGTTCTCCGAGCCGCGCCAGATGCTCCGTGGTCACCCCTGGACCGTCGTCCTCCACCGTCAGCGAACGTTCGCTCAGCGTTACGGTGACGACGCCGCCTTGCGAGGTATAGCGCACCGCGTTGTCCAGCAAATTGCGCAATAGCAGCGACAGCAGCAAGGTTTCCCCCTGACGCGGCGGTGGCGTTCCCCGATGTTCATAGCGCAGCGTCACGCCCGCCGCATGGGCCTGCCGATCCTGCTCCGCCAGGGTCATCGTCACCAGATCGTTCCAGTCGATCGGCGCCAGCTCGGCCAGATCTGACAGCGAATCCAGCCGCGACAGCGTCAGCAGCTGATCCACCAGCCGGGTCGCGCGATCGATGCCGAGCGTCAGATTGTCCAGCGCGTGCTCGCGCATCGGCGCATCCTCCCCCGCCAGCTGCACCACTTCGGTCTGCACCCGCAGCGCCGCCAACGGGCTGCGCAGCTCATGTGCGGCATCGGAGGTGAATCGTCTCTCCCGTACCAGTAAAGCGTTGATGCGGGCGAACAGCGCATTGAGCGCATCCACCAGCGGGCGCACCTCGGTCGGCACCTGGCGCGCATCCAACGGCGTCGCATCATCGGGTGCGCGCCGGCGCAAACCGGCGGCCACCGTGCGCAGCGGCCGCAGTTCGCGCCCCACCATCAGCGCGATCAGCAGCATCAGCACCGGCAGCGTCGCCAGCCAGGGCACCAGTTGGCCCGTCACCATGCCCAGCGCCATATCGCGCCGGTAATCCCACTCCTGGCCGACCACGATGCGGTAGCGCCCGTCCGGGCTGGTCAGCCACACCAGGCGCCAGCTGTCGTCATCGCCTTTGCGCTCACCGTCGGTAAAACCTTCACGTTCCCCGTCAAACAGAAAGTCGGCGCCGTTCTCCCCGTCGTTGAGCAGCATCTTGCCCTGGCGATCGAAGATGGCGAACGCCAGCGCGTCGTCGTCCTGCTCGCCGCGCTTGCCGTGGTGCACCAGCTTCTTGGTTTTCGGCAGGCTGCGCGCGCTTTCATCGGCCAGCAGATCGCCGAGGTTGGCGGTCGCCAGCCGTTTGGCGAACAGCATCTGCTGGGTGTCGAACACTTCGTTGATGGTGTTGCGCGACATCACCCAGGCCACCACGCTGGCGGTGCTCCAGGTCAGCAGCGCCAGCAGGCTGAAGATCAGGATCAGGCGCAGCCGCAGGCTGAGACGCTTCACGGCGCATCCCCCAGCGTGTAACCCACGCCGTGGATGGTACGGATGAAGCCGTTGCCCAGCTTGCGCCGCAGGTGGTGAATATGTACCTCCACCGCGTTGCTGCTCACCTCGTCATCCCAGTTGTACAGCTTCTCCTGAATTAACGGCCGCGCCAGCACCCGCCCCTTGTTGTGCAGAAACAGCTCCAGTACCGCCAATTCGCGCGGCGTCAGCGTCACCGGCTCGCCGTTGCAGCTCACGCTGCGGGTGGCGCCGTCGAACACCACGTTGCCGTGCGTCAGCTGTGGCATCAGTTGGCCGTGGCGACGGCGGATCAGCGCCTGCAGGCGCGCCGCCACTTCGGCCAGCGCGAACGGCTTGCACAGGTAATCGTCGGCGCCGCTTTGCAGCCCGCTGACCCGCTGTTCCAGTGCGTCGCGGGCGGTGAGGATCAGGACCGGCACGTCCTGCCCGGCCTGGCGCCACTGGCGCAGCAGATCCAGGCCGTCGAGGCCCGGCAGGCTGAGATCGAGGATCACCGCGTCGTACGGCGCACTGTCCAGCGCATTTTTGCCGACGGCGCCGTCGGTGAACCAGTCCAGATTGAAGCCGAGTTTGGTCAGCCCGGCCTTGATGCCGTCCCCGATCAGTTTGTCATCTTCGATCAGCAAAATTCGCATGAGTATCCCTTTTCAGTCATGGCACCATTGCACCACAAGGTTCTTAAGAACCGCTTAAGCATGGCGATCCGCGCTACCCACCCCGATCGGGTTACAGTAGAATGGCTGCACTTTTTTGCAGCCTGGGCCTGCGTAAGCCGCACGGCCCGTTTCAGGAGACGTTGTGATGAAACCCACCACCGTGACCCATTTGCGCCAGTGGAAACAGGAGCAGCGCAAGTTTGCTACCCTTACCGCCTACGATGCCAGCTTTGCCAAACTGTTTGAAGAGCAAGGCATCAAAGTCCTGTTGGTGGGCGATTCGCTGGGCATGACGCTGCAGGGCCACGACTCCACGCTGCCGGTCACCGTCGCCGACGTGGCCTACCACACGCGCGCCGTGCGCCGCGGCGCGCCGGCCTGCCTGCTGCTGGCCGATCTGCCGTTCATGAGTTACGCCACCCCGGAACAGACCTTCGCCAACGCCGCCGAGCTGATGCGCGCCGGCGCCAACATGGTGAAACTGGAAGGCGGCAGCTGGTTGTGCGACACGGTGAAAATGCTCGCCGAGCGCGCGGTGCCGGTGTGCGGTCACCTGGGCCTGACACCGCAGTCAGTCAACGTGTTCGGCGGTTACAAGGTGCAAGGACGCGACGAACTGGCCGCCAAACAGCTGTTGCAGGACGCGCAGAATCTGGAACTGGCCGGCATTCAATTGCTGGTGCTGGAATGCGTGCCGACCGAGCTGGCGCGCCAGATCACCGAAGCGCTGTCCATTCCGGTCATCGGCATCGGCGCCGGCAACGGCACCGACGGCCAGATCCTGGTGATGCACGACGCCTTCGGCATCACCGGCGGCCACACGCCGAAGTTCGCCAAGAACTTCCTGGCGCAGAGCGGCGATATCCGCACGGCGGTGCAGCACTACATTCAGGAAGTGGAACAAGGCCTCTACCCGGCGGCTGAACACTCTTTTAACTAAGCGATAGTTCCAGGAGTCACCCAATGATTATTATCGAAACCCTGCCGATGCTGCGTCAGCAGATCCGCCGCTGGCGCCAGGAAGGCAAACGCATCGCGCTGGTGCCGACCATGGGCAACCTGCACGACGGCCATATGACGCTGGTCGATGAAGCGCGCGCCCGCGCCGACGTGGTGGTGGTGAGCATCTTCGTCAACCCGATGCAGTTCGATCGGCCGGACGATCTGGCGCGCTACCCGCGCACGCTGCAGGAAGACAGCGAGAAGCTGACCCGCCGCGGCGTCGATCTGGTGTTCGCGCCGGCCCCGGCCGCGGTCTATCCGCAGGGGCTGGAGCAGCAGACCTACGTCGACGTACCGGGCATCTCCAGCATCCTGGAAGGCGCAAGCCGGCCGGGCCACTTCCGCGGCGTTTCCACCATCGTCAGCAAGCTGTTCAACCTGGTGCAGCCTGATTTAGCCTGCTTCGGCGAGAAGGATTACCAACAGCTGGCGCTGATCCGCAAAATGGTGGCGGACATGGGTTACGACATCGACATCGTCGGCGTGCCGACCGTGCGCGCCAAAGACGGCCTGGCCCTCAGCTCGCGCAACGGCTACCTCACCGCCGAAGAGCGCAAGATCGCGCCGCAGCTGAGCAAGATCATGAACGCGCTGGCGCAGCAGTTGGCTAATGGCGAACGCCATGTCGAAGAGCTGCTGGAGCAGACCGCCGAGCAGCTGCGCGCCGCCGGCTTTACGCCGGATGAGCTGTTTATTCGCGACGCCGACAGCCTGCAGCCGCTGACGGTGGACAGCCAGCGGGCGGTGGTGCTGATGGCCGCCTGGCTGGGCAAGGCGCGTCTTATCGACAATCAGCAGGTCGACCTGACGCTGTAAGCCATTTTTTATACTATCGTCACCCTAAAACCCAGGCCATTGGTAGACAATGGCGGGGCAATCGGTGACCATAGAGATTGCAGGGATGCAGGAGAGATGTTCAACCCCAGCGCCTGTGAAGGCCGATATTCAGTTAGGTAAAGCTATGATACGTACTATGCTGCAAGGCAAGCTGCATCGCGTCAAAGTCACTCAGGCTGACTTGCACTATGAAGGGTCCTGCGCCATCGACCAGGATTTCCTGGAGGCCGCCGGCATTCTGGAATATGAAGCGATCGATATTTACAACGTGGATAACGGCCAGCGCTTCTCCACCTACGCCATCGCCGCCGAGCGCGGTTCGCGCATCATTTCGGTCAACGGCGCCGCCGCGCGCTGCGCCTGCGTGGGCGACAAGCTGATCATCTGCTCCTATGTGCAAATGACCGACGCCGACGCCCGCCAACACCATCCGAAAGTCGCCTATTTCGAAGGTGACAACAACCTGCAGCGCAAGGCGAAAGCCGTGCCGGTTCAGGTCGCCTGACACTAAAACGGGCGCCTTACGCGCCCGTTCTTCCTTACTGCACCACCACCGTGCCCGGCTTGTTGGCTATCCGATCCGCCATGGTCTGGATCGAGTCGGTGCGCAGAATATACAGCCGCTTCAGCGTATAGGGGTTATCCCCCGGTTTCACCTTGCCCTGCACCGTGGTCACCGCCAGGTGGAAACCGGCATCCTGCGCCGCCTGGATCGCCCGCTGGTTGTAGCCGCCGAACGGGTAGGACAGATACAGCACGTGCGGGTTGAACTGCGACAGCGCGCGGCGCGAGCGCTCAAAATCGAACTCGATATTGTGCAGCGAACGGCTCAGTAAAATCGGCTGGCGGTTGCCGTCAGTGCGGTGCAGGAAGTGGGTGTGCGACTGCACGTCGAACACGTCCTGAATCTGCTTCAGCTCCGAGACGCTCATAAACTGCAGCGAGTCCGGGTTCCATTTCTGCGGGTGGCGTTTGATACGCGAAGAGATGATGAACGCCGTCGCGCGGAAACCGTAATCCTTCAATACCGGATAAGCATAGCGATAAACCGACTTCAGCCCGTCATCGAAGGTCAGCACGATCGCCTTGCCCGGCAGGTTGATCTGATTCTTCAGGTAGGCTTCCAGCTGATACAGCGAAATGGTGTCGTAACCCGCCTGCTTCAGGTAGGTCATCTGGTTGCTGAACGCCACGTCTGAGGTGGTGGTCGAGGTGTGGCGGAAGCGTTTATTCTCTTCGTTTTTCAGCAGGTGGTGGTAAGTCAGCACCGGGATGCCGTTATCGATCTCACAGTCCAACTCATTGACGAACCCCAGCCGATCGCCGATGTTGACCTCGTACCAGGTGTTGTTCAGCCGGTCCTTCAGCTTGCCGATGATCGGATAGCGCAGGTTGCCTTCCAGCGTGCCGAAGACCTCGCTGTCCTTGTCCGCCGCGGTGTAAACGTCAATCGCTTTTTGAGTGATCAGATTCTGGTTGGTCAGCGGTTTGTTCAACTCGCCCAAATCGTCTTGCACCTTGCGCGACTTCTTCAGCTCACGCACGTCGTCTTTATCGATAAAGCCGGTGCCGTGCCCGAATTTGAATTCATAGTATTCCGCATCCGCCGGGAACACCTGAATCAGCTGCCCGCGCTTCACTTCCCCTACCGGGATCACATGCTCGCCCACCAACGCATAGACTTCGCTGTCGCGCTGCGCTTCCATGTATTCAGATTTAACCGCGCTGTCTTCCGACAGCAGATTCGCCAGGCTCACAGGGGAAACCAACGACATCAGAATGCCGAGTAACCCAGCCGTTAACGTGTATTGAAGCCGCATGATGATGTTCTGCTTACGAGTGCGTAATAACAAAAGTGAAGGAAATGTGGAGCGCCAGCATAGCACGATTTGAACAGCGGGGAACTAGCGGTTATCTGAGCAATTCTATTGATTTACGCGCCGTCTGCGCCAAATCAAGAAAAGCGCCCCCGCCGGGAAAGCGAGGGCGCGATACGATCAGCTGCGCAGGCCGCGGCCGCGCTCGATCAGGTACCAGGACAGCAGGTAGAACACCGCGATAAACGCCACCAGCACCGCCATGGTGAACGCCAGCGGCACATCGTTGATGCCGAGGAAACCGTAACGGAAGCCGCTGATCATATAGACGATCGGATTCAGCTTGGACACCGCCTGCCAGAATGGCGGCAGCAGCGACAGCGAGTAGAACACCCCGCCCAGGTAGGTCAGCGGCGTCAGCACGAAGGTCGGGATCAGGCTGATGTCGTCGAAGGTGGTGGCGAACACCGCGTTGATCAGCCCCGCCAGCGAGAACAGGATCGCCGTCAGCAACAGCGTCAGCGCAATCACCCACCAGGCGTGCACCTGCAACGGTACGAAGAACAGCGAGATGATGGTCACCAGCACGCCGACGCAGATGCCGCGCGCCACGCCGCCGCCGACATAGCCGGCGATCACCACGTGGGTCGGCACCGGTGCCACCAGCAGTTCTTCAATGTTACGCTGAAACTTGGCGCTGAAGAACGACGAAGCGACGTTGGCGTAAGAGTTGGTGATCACCGCCATCATGATCAGGCCGGGCACGATGAACTGCATGTAGCTGAAGCCGTGCATATCGCCGATGCGCGAGCCGATCAGGTTGCCGAAGATGATGAAGTACAGCGTCATGGTGATCACCGGCGGCACCAGGGTCTGGATCCAGATGCGCGCGAAGCGGTTCACCTCTTTGGCCCAGATGCTCTGTAAGGCCACCCAATACAAACGCGTCATGCTTTTTCTCCATTGCCGTTAACCAGGGTGACAAACAGCTCTTCCAGGCGGTTCGCCTTGTTGCGCATGCTCAGCACCTGCACGCCCTGCGCACTCAGCTGGGCAAACAGGCCGTTCAACCCCTGTTCGCGCATCACCTCCACTTCCAGCGTCGAGGTATCCGTCAGGCGGCTGCGATAACCGTCCAGCTTCGGCAGCGGGCTTTTCGCCGCCAGATCGAGGATAAAGGTTTCCGACTTCAGCTTGGCCAGCAGCCCCTTCATCGAGGTGTTTTCCACCAGTTCCCCGTTCTGGATGATACCGATGTTGCGGCACAGCATCTCCGCCTCTTCCAGATAGTGGGTGGTGAGGATGATGGTGGTGCCCTGGGCGTTCAGCTCTTTCAGGAAGCCCCACATCGAACGACGCAGCTCGATATCCACCCCGGCGGTCGGTTCATCGAGGATCAGCAGCTTCGGTTGGTGCATCAACGCGCGGGCGATCATCAGACGGCGCTTCATGCCGCCGGACAGCATGCGGGCGCGCTCGTTGCGCTTGCCCCACAGATCCAGCTGATTGAGGTATTTCTCGGCGCGCGCCATCGCTTCGCGGCGCGTGACGCCGTAGTAACCCGCCTGGTTCACCACGATCTGCAACACGGTCTCAAACGGGTTGAAGTTGAACTCCTGCGGCACCAGGCCGAGCTGGCGCTTGGCGTTGACGATGTCTTTATCGATGTCGTAACCGAACACCCGCACGCTGCCGGCGGTTTTGTTCACCAGCGAGCTGATGATGCCGATAGTGGTGGATTTTCCGGCGCCGTTTGGCCCCAACAGGGCATAAAAATCCCCTGCCTCGACGCTCAGGTCGATGCCGCGCAGCGCCTTGACGCCACCGGCGTAAGTCTTGGTCAGCTGCGCTAATTCCAGTGCATAATTCATATGTAAAATAGTACCTTATGACGATGAGTATGCCGCCGCGCCCCCTGTTTGCGAGGCTTGAAACAATAACAATAATCCTAGCATCGACGGCGTTTTCACTGCGTCGAATCCGTGCGGAAAATGAGGGTGCACCACTGTTCCGATTTCCAAATTGTGACGCTTACCCTATATTACCCCAACGCAATCTGTTCGTTACGAGCCAATAACCTCCATGAAAGAAATCGAAGCGCTTATCGCCAACAACCATGCCTGGTCGGCCAATATCAGTCAGGAAGACCCGGAATTTTTTGAACGTTTAGCCCAGGCGCAAAAGCCCCGTTTCTTATGGATTGGTTGCTCTGACAGCCGCGTTCCCGCCGAACGCCTGACCGGCCTCGAGCCGGGCGAACTGTTCGTCCATCGCAACGTGGCGAACCTCGTTATCCATACCGATCTTAACTGCCTGTCGGTGGTGCAGTATGCGGTAGATGTGCTGGAAGTCGAACACATCATCATCTGCGGCCACCTGGGCTGCGGCGGCGTGCAGGCGGCGGTGGAAAACCCGGAGCTGGGATTGATCGACAACTGGCTGCTGCACATTCGCGACCTGTGGTACAAGCACAGCTCGCTGCTGGGCGAGGTGCCGCCGGAACAGCGTTTCGACATGCTGTGCGAGATCAACGTCATTGAGCAGGTGTACAACCTGGGCCACTCCACCATCATGCAGTCCGCCTGGAAGCGCGGCCAGAAGGTGATGATCCACGGTTGGGTGTACGGCATTCAGGACGGCCGTCTGCGCGATATGGAAGTGCTGGCGACCAGCCGCGAGAGCCTGGAGATGGGCTACCGCAAAGCGATAGCCAAACTGAAGCAGGATAAAGGCGTATAATCCCGCCGCGGGCGCGGCTTGCCGCGCCCCACATCGATTACTCGTCCAGCAGCACCACTTTGCCGACGTACGGCAGGTGACGGTAGCGCTGAGCGTAGTCGATGCCATACCCCACCACGAACTCATCCGGGATCGAGAAACCGACATATTCGACCGGCACCTGCACTTCACGGCGCTCAGGTTTGTCCAGCAAGGTGCAAATCGCCAGCGATTTCGGCCCGCGCAGCGCCAAAATCTCGCGCACTTTGTTCAGCGTGTTGCCGGAATCGATGATGTCTTCCACGATCAGCACGTCTTTGCCGCGAATGTCTTCGTCCAGATCCTTGAGGATCTTCACGTCGCGGGTGGTGGACATGCCGCTGCCGTAGCTGGAGGCGGTCATAAAGTCGACTTCGTGCGGCACGTCGATCGCGCGGCAGAGATCGGCCATGAACATAAAGGAGCCGCGCAGCAGCCCGACCAGCACCATGTCACTGCCGCTTTCGCGGTAATGTTCGGTGATCTGGCGGCCAAGTTCGGCGATACGGGTCTTAACTTCCTGCTCGGAAATCATTACGTCTACAGTGTGTTTCATAGTATTCAGGTCAGTTGCCGGAAGAAAGGCGCAGAGTTTAGCATAGCCTTTCGCCGGTGGCGACGCGAGCGCGCCACCGCTTGAGCACCGGGCCGCCATCAATCGGCGACGGTGAACCCCATCATCATGCCGGTATCTTCATGTTCCAACAGGTGGCAGTGAGCCATGTACGCATGTTCGCTGCTGGCCGGATGGTCAAAACGCACCAGCACTTCACTGCGCCACCCTTCGACGCGCACCGTGTCCTTCCAGCCACTGCGATGCGCCGCTGGCGGTTTGCCGTTTTCCGACAGGATGCGGAACTGGGTGCCGTGAATGTGGAACGGGTGCAACATCATGTCGCCCTCGCCGGAAATGGTCCATTTCTCATACTGGCCCCGTTTGGCGGCGAACATCGGCTTGGTCATATCGAAGGCCTTGCCGTTGATCATGTTGCCGTGGCTGAAATCGAACGGTTTGGCTTTGCCCTGCGCGCCGCCGTGATCCATCCCGGCCATCTTGCCATGATCCATGCCCTTCATGTTGCCATGGTCCATGCCCTGCATGCCGCCCTTCTCCATGCCTTTCATGTTGCCGTGGTCCATGCCTTTCATGTCCCCACCGCCCGTCGCGCCATGGTTCATGCTCATGCCGGCCATCGCCTGGTGACCATAGCGATCCATCAGCGCCTGCATGCCGAGCATATCCAGCTGCGGATCCATCATCAGCTGCAGCCAACGCTCCTGGATGCCGGTGGTGGCAGGCAATGTCGGCAGCTTCACCAGGCTGTCCGGCATGGTTTTGATGCCCTGCGCCAACGATGGCTGAATGCGCAACACCGGCAGCGGCCGATCGAACGGCGCCAGCGTCATGCCCATCTGTTTCACCGGCAGCGTCACGATATCGAATGCTTTCCCGTCGGAGGCATCAACCAGCACTTCAAAGCGTTCGCCCATCAGCATCGGCAGCTCGGTCAGCTTCACCGGCTCCGCCAGGAAACCGCCGTCGCTGGCGATAACATACAGCGGACGGTTGTCACTGGCCGCCAGATTCAACGAGCGGGCGTTGCAACCGTTGAGGAAACGCAGGCGCAGCCAGCCGCGCGGCGCCAGATGTTGCGGATACTGCGCGCCGTTGGTGAACATGCGATCGCCAAACCAGCCCACCGCCGCGCTCATCACGTCCAGGCGGTATTCGATCTGCGCGTCTTTGCCCAGCCGCTTATCCTGCAGGATCACCGGAATATCATCCTGCCCCCAGGTTTTCGGCAGCGGCAGTTTTGCGCTCTCTTCGTCTTCCAGCAGCACCAGCCCCGCCAGCCCCATCATCACCTGGCTGCCGGTTTTACCGTGCGTATGCGGGTGGAACCAGCAGGTGGCCGCCGGTTGATCAACAGTGAAATTCACCGTGCGCGTCGCGCCGGGATGAATCAATGCCTGCGGGCCGCCATCGACGTCGCCGGGAATTTCCAGGCCGTGCCAGTGGACGGTGCTGGCCTCCGCCAGGCTGTTTTTGATATCGACCGTTACCGGCTGGCCACGCTGCAGCTTCACCGCCGGCCCGAGCAGCGCGCCGTTGAATCCCCAGGTTTTGGTAGCGGCACCGGGTAACCAGCGGGTTTCCCCCGCCTGCAGCGCCAGCGCAATCTTTCCCTGCGCGTCCGGCATCAACAGCGGCGGTACCGGCAGGACCGGCCGATCGGCCGCCCAGGCGGCCCGGCTCCATAACGGCAATGCGCTCGCGGCGCCCAGCGCAGCAGTTAATTTAATAAAATCACGGCGTAACATCGCTGACTCCCTTTTCTCAGTGACATAACTCAATGCCGCCAGCCTAAACCTTCCCCCTGGCGGAAGGTCAAGCCTTTCCTGGCGGTATTTTAAGCTATGCCTCACAATCAAGAGAGCGCCATCGACGAACGCGATGCCGCGCCCAGCGGCAATAAAATTTGGTGCCTTTACAGGCAAGTGTGTTAACGTCTGCAGACGACAAACAGGCCTATTTCATGATGAAAAAAACAACGTTATCGATGCTGCTGCTGGCGATGCTGGGCTTCTCCAACGCCAGTCTGGCGCTGAATGAATCCGAGGCGGAAGATCTGGCCGATCTGACGGCGGTATTTATTTATTTGAAAAATGATTGCGGCTACAACGATTTGCCAAATGCGCAAATCAAACGCGCCATCGTCTATTTCGCGCAACAAAACCGCTGGGATTTGAGCAACTACAACAGCTTCAATATGAAGGCGCTGGGCGAAGACAGCTATCGCGATCTCAGCGGCATCGCCATTCCAACGCCTAAAAAGTGCAAATCGCTGGCGCGCGATTCCTTGAGCCTGCTGGCCTACGCCAATTAATTTCGTCCCCTTCTCCCGCCCGTCTAACGCTCTCTCTGTCTGAAATTCAACCGTGCATCACCAGGCAGAGTTAGCTATGATGTTGCGCCGATTTTTCATGGCTGTTATTACGGAGTTTCCCGCACATGACCCAGAAAGAAATTTGGTACGAAACGCTGCATACGGGCTTCGGCCAGTACTTCTCGGTAGAGAAGGTGCTGTACCGCGAGCAGACCGATCATCAGGATCTGGTGATCTTCGAAAACCCGGTGCTGGGGCGCGTGATGGCGCTCGACGGCGTGGTGCAAACCACCGAGCGTGACGAGTTCATCTATCACGAAATGCTGACCCATGTGCCACTGCTGGCGCACGGCGCGGCGAAGAAAGTGCTGATCATCGGCGGCGGCGACGGCGGCATGCTGCGCGAAGTCAGCCGGCACCCTGGCGTGGAGCAGATCACCATGGTCGAAATCGACGCCGGTGTCGTTGAGTTTTGCCGCCAATACCTGTCCAACCACAGCGCCGGCGCCTATGACGATCCGCGCTTCAAGCTGGTGATCGACGACGGCGTCAACTTCGTGAACCAAACCGACGAAACCTTCGATGTGATCATCTCAGACTGCACCGATCCGATCGGCCCCGGCGAAAGCCTGTTCACCTCGGCGTTTTATGAAGGCTGCGCCCGCTGCCTGAATGACGGCGGCATTTTCGTCGCGCAAAACGGCGTCTGCTTCCTGCAGCAGGATGAGGCGGTCAACAGCCACGCCAAACTGAGCCGCTATTTTAACGACGTCAGCTTCTACCAGGCAGCGATCCCGACCTATTACGGCGGCATCATGACCTTTGCCTGGGCAAGCCAGAACCCGGCGCTGCGCCAGCGCGATCTGCCTGCTCTGCAACAGCGCTTTAACCAAAGCGGCCTACACTGCCGTTATTACAACCCGGCAATTCACGTCGGCAGCTTTGCCCTGCCGCAATATTTGCTCAATGCCCTGAACGTAACACGTTAAGCGAGAAGATAAAGGAGGTGGCCCAAATTGCATAAGCTAAAACTGCACGGCTTCAACAACCTGACCAAGAGCCTGAGTTTTTGTATTTACGATATTTGTTACGCCAAGACCGCAGACGATCGCGACGGCTATATCGCCTACATTGACGAACAATATAATGCCAACCGGCTGACCGAGATCCTGAGCGAGACCTGCTCAATCATCGGCGCCAATATTCTGAACATAGCACGTCAGGACTACGAGCCGCAGGGCGCCAGCGTCACCATCCTGGTCAGCGAAGAGCCAATCGATCCAAAAGACGTCGATACGTCGGAACACCCCGGCCCGCTGCCGAACACGGTCGTCGCGCACCTGGACAAGAGCCACATCTGCGTACACACCTACCCGGAAAGCCATCCGGAAGGTGGGCTGTGCACCTTTCGCGCCGATATCGAAGTCTCGACCTGCGGCGTCATTTCGCCCCTCAAGGCGCTGAACTATTTAATTCACCAGCTGGAATCCGACATCGTCACCATGGACTATCGCGTGCGCGGTTTTACCCGCGACGTGAACGGCGTGAAACATTACATCGATCATGAGATCAATTCGATCCAGAACTTTATGTCAGAAGACATCAAAGCGCTGTACCACATGATGGACGTGAACGTTTACCAGGAAAATATCTTCCATACCAAGATGTTGCTGAAAGATTTCGATCTGAATCACTACCTGTTCAACGCGGAGCCGGAAGCGTTGAGCGCCGCCGAGCGCAAGCGGATCACCGATCTGTTATGGAAAGAGATGCAGGAAATCTATTACGGCCGCAATATCCCGCATCTGTAATGGAAAGGGCGCGGCACGCCGCGCCCTGATGCTTAGTACTTCAGCATGAAAGAACGATAGGCCTTCAACACCAGCAGGAAATCCTCAACGCCGCAGAATGAGAGGCTTTCTTCGTCGTAGTAGTTCATCCCCTCTTCCATTTCATCGCCTTCGAACTCCAGCTGATTGGCGCGGATCATCACTTCTTCACCATCCATCAACAGCGTATATTCATGGCCTTCCAGCTGCCATTGACGCTCGCTGCCTTTGACCTCGGCCGCACCGGCTTCTATGCGGTCCAGCAGGTTGAAATCGCCTTTGACTTCTTCGTTGATCCAGTGGCCAATCGCTTCATGCCCCATCGAAAATCTGACGATCACCTGACCGGTGACGTCACGCAGAAATTCGTAATCCATAGCATGCCCTCCTGAGCCCTTTTTCTTAGTGTAAACATAAATTGATTGCTAACTCAGTGAGCGCTCGCAAAGTTGGCAACTCGGCCAAATAAAACCTCGGCGGCGCGCAATATAGCGGCTTGCGGCGGCGATGGGAAGACGCCGGCCGCAATCGCTCAAGGAAAGCGAAGCGGTGCGTCATCGCCGCGCGGCGCTTGCCCGCCATGCGGAAAGTCTGCGGATAATCCGCCGAGCGCGGGTTATTTATTTGAATCATGTAGATACCGTGGAGATGTATGTCATGATTTTATCGGGATTATATTTTCCCTTTAAAATAAACAAGTTATTAATTCCTGGCGCGACGCGGCTTTATTGACATCCCCTCAATATCGATTAGCTTTTAAATAAAGGAGCTCTAATTATGTGCACCAGCGGCCAGAGGTGTTCTCACCTCCTTCATACCTATCACCACGATCAGGATGTGTGCCATGAAATACATAACCTCCATTATCGCACTGAGCATGATGTTTTCTGCATCGGCGTTCGCCGCCAAACAAATAACGCTTGAGGAATCAGCCAACTACACCAAACTTGGCGATCTCTCCATTCAGCAGACCGGCGTGCCTACCGTCGGCCATAAATATATTTCCTCAGAGGTTGATAAAAAGTGTAATGAGCTTAGCGGGCTGGATGGAAAAGACTGTTTCTATCGCATCGTCTCCGCCAGCGGGCAAGAGAGCGATCACAAGGATATTCATGTAGAGATATTTAAAAAATAGCCCATTTAGCCGCGTGCCGACCTCGTCTCACCACGATGAAGATGCGGCTGGATGCAGGCCAATTCTCGTATCAGAGGCTTGAAAATGAACGCTATTTTATCGAAATATCCAGTGTTGTTACTGGCGTGCTTACTGCTGCTGCCCACGACCCGAGCAGCCGCAGATGTCATCGTCAATATCGGCCCGGAACCCGCCTGTCCCTATGGTTATTACGATTATGCACCTTACTATTGCGCCCCCTACGGTTATTACGGCCCCGATTGGTTTATCGGCGGCAGATTTATCGGCGCAGGCCCTTGGTTTCACGGCCCGCGAGAATTTCGCGGCCATGTGGATAACCGTTTCGATCCCAAACACGGTTACCGAGGCGCATTCCCTGAACGTGGGGATGTCCCTTTCAATCATTTTAGGGGTAATGAGATCCGCAACGGGCGTGGCTAAGCAACAGGATGTCCGGGTGAATACGGCGGCAATAAAAAATGGGGCCCTTAAAGGGCCCCATGGTTTGATCTAATGCAAATTCGAATTAAACCGCGGTTTGGAAGATCACGCCGTCGGCTTTTTCGGTGTACTGCCCCAACTGGTCAAAGTTCAGGTAACGGTAGGTATCCGCCGCCGTCTTGTCGACCTGCGCCATGTAGGTCTGGTATTCGTCCGGCGTCGGCAGGCGGCCCAGCAGGGACGCAACCGCAGCCAGTTCGGCAGACGCCAGATAGACGTTGGCACCGGTGCCCAGACGGTTCGGGAAGTTACGGGTCGAGGTGGAGACCACCGTCGCGCCGTCCGCCACGCGCGCCTGGTTGCCCATGCACAGCGAGCAGCCCGGGATCTCGATACGAGCACCGCTCTTGCCGAAGACGCTGTAGTAGCCTTCTTCGGTCAGCTGAGCCGCATCCATCTTGGTTGGCGGCGCCACCCACAGACGGGTCGGCAGCTGGCCCTTGTGCTGATCCAGCAGTTTGCCGGCCGCACGGAAGTGGCCGATGTTGGTCATGCAAGAACCGATGAACACTTCATCGATTTTGCTGTTGGCCACGTCGGACAGCAGGCGTGCATCGTCAGGATCGTTCGGCGCGCACAGGATCGGCTCTTTGATCTCGTTCAGATCGATGTCGATCACCGCTGCGTATTCCGCATCCGCATCGCCTTCCAGCAGCTGCGGATCCGCCAGCCATTTTTCCATGCCCTGAATACGGCGCTCCAGCGTACGGCGATCGCCGTAGCCTTCGGAGATCATCCACTTCAGCAGCACGATGTTGGAGTTCAGATACTCTTCGATCGGCGCCTTGTCCAGCTTGATGGTACAACCGGCGGCGGAACGTTCGGCGGACGCATCGGTCAGCTCAAACGCCTGCTCGACCTTCAGATCCGGCAGGCCTTCGATCTCCAGAATGCGGCCGGAGAAGATGTTTTTCTTGCCCTTCTTCTCGACGGTCAGCAGCCCTTGCTGGATCGCGTAGTAAGGGATGGCGTGCACCAGATCGCGCAGGGTGATGCCCGGCTGCATTTTGCCTTTGAAGCGCACCAGCACCGACTCAGGCATATCCAGCGGCATCACGCCGGTCGCGGCGGCAAACGCCACCAGGCCGGAACCGGCCGGGAAGGAGATGCCGATCGGGAAGCGGGTGTGGGAATCGCCGCCGGTGCCGACGGTGTCAGGCAGCAGCATGCGGTTCAGCCAAGAGTGGATCACGCCGTCGCCCGGACGCAGCGAGACGCCGCCGCGGTTCATGATGAAGTCAGGCAGCGTGTGGTGCGTGGTCACGTCGACCGGTTTCGGGTACGCAGCGGTGTGGCAGAACGACTGCATGACCAGATCGGCAGAGAAGCCGAGGCAGGCCAGGTCTTTCAACTCATCGCGGGTCATCGGGCCGGTGGTGTCCTGAGAACCGACGGAGGTCATCTTCGGTTCGCAGTATTCGTCAGGGCGAATACCGGCGACGCCGCAGGCGCGGCCGACCATTTTCTGCGCCAGCGAGAAGCCTTTGCTGCTCGCGGCAACCGGTTTGGCGATACGGAACACCTCGCTGTGCGGCAGACCCAGCGCTTCGCGCGCCTTGGTGGTCAGACCGCGGCCGATGATCAGCGGGATACGGCCGCCGGCGCGCACTTCATCCAGCAGCACGTCGGTTTTCAGCTCGAAGTTGGCGATCAGCGCACCGGTCTCGTGGTTGCGCACTTCACCTTTGTACGGGTAAACGTCGATCACGTCACCCATGTTCAGCTCGGACACGTCCACTTCGATCGGCAAGGCGCCGGCATCTTCCATGGTGTTGAAGAAGATAGGCGCAATCTTGCCGCCCAGCACCACGCCGCCGCCGCGCTTGTTCGGCACATGCGGGATGTCATCGCCCATAAACCACAGCACGGAGTTGGTGGCGGATTTACGGGAAGAACCGGTGCCGACCACGTCGCCGACGTAGGCCAGCGGGAAGCCTTTCTTGTTCAGCAGCTCGATCTGTTTGATCGGGCCGACGCTGCCCGGCTGATCCGGCACGATGCCTTCACGTTCGTTTTTCAGCATCGCCAGCGCGTGCAGCGGGATGTCCGGGCGCGACCAGGCGTCCGGCGCCGGAGAAAGGTCATCGGTGTTGGTTTCACCGGTGACTTTGAATACGGTGACGGTGATCTTTTCCGCCAGCTCAGGGCGCGACAGATACCATTCGGCGTCGGCCCAGGACTGCATGATCTGTTTGGCGTGCGGGTTACCGGCCTTAGCCTTATCTTCCACGTCGTAGAAGTTGTCGAACATCAGCAGCGTGTGGGACAGCGCTTTAGCGGCGATAGGCGCCAGCTTTTCGTTGTCCAGGGCATCGATCAGCGGATGAATGTTATAACCGCCCTGCATGGTGCCTAACAGTTCAATGGCTTTCTCGGGGGTAACCAGGGGGGATGTCGCTTCGCCTTTGGCGATGGCCGCCAGGAAACCTGCTTTGACGTAGGCGGCTTCGTCGACGCCCGGTGGAACACGGTTAATCAGCAGGTCTAACAGGAATTCTTCTTCGCCTTTTGGCGGATTCTTCAGTAGTTCGACCAGCGCGGCCATTTGGGTGGCGTCTAGCGGCTTAGGGGCGATGCCCTCAGCAGCACGCTCGGCTACGTGCTTACGGTATTCTTCTAGCACGACGTTCTCCTCGCTCTCATTGTCATTTATTGTGCCTGGCGTATATGCAAACCGGGTTTATACCCTTGGGGTTTCACTCTGTGGCTAGGCGATCGGCCCGTAAAGGCCCCGAAACGGTGATTGGGGCAAACAAGCACGGTCAAACAGCGTTACAGCATGAAAGACTGATGGGTAGAGCGCACGGCGATATTGATGCCATCTATCCTGACGGGGCACTGCTGTCGATGTCCTGGACTGTAAGGTACAGTGCCCGGTTCCGCTCAGCCAGCATATCAGGATTTGAAACGGTTGTTAATTCGTTCACATAAAAGCAACATTAAATCTTTGCTGAATCGTTGAGCGCAGCGTAATCGGCTGCCGGACTAGCAGGGTATTATATCCATATAGTTAGAGAGGATATAAGCAGGAGGATCGGAATTTGGCGCAGCGGCCACAAAAATACCGCTTGGTGCATCTGAGCAAAAAAAAACGGCCCCTTCTCAGGAGCCGCTTGTTAACCGGTCAAGCCAGCAGAATTACTTCTTCTTGGCTTTCGGGTTAGGCAGGTCGGTGATGCTGCCTTCGTAGATTTCCGCCGCCAGGCCCACGGATTCGTGCAGGGTCGGGTGAGCGTGGATGGTCAGCGCGATGTCTTCCGCGTCGCAGCCCATCTCGATAGCCAGACCGATTTCACCCAGCAACTCGCCGCCGTTGGTGCCGACAATCGCGCCACCGATGATGCGGTGAGTTTCTTTGTCGAAGATCAGTTTGGTCATGCCGTCTGCACAGTCGGAAGCGATCGCACGGCCGGAAGCCGCCCACGGGAAGGTGGAGGTTTCGTAGCTGATGCCTTTCTCTTTCGCTTCTTTCTCGGTCAGACCCACCCATGCCACTTCCGGCTCGGTGTAAGCGATGGATGGGATCACTTTCGGATCGAAGTAGTGCTTCATGCCGGCGATAACTTCTGCGGCAACGTGGCCTTCGTGCACGCCTTTGTGCGCCAGCATCGGCTGACCGACGATGTCGCCGATAGCGAAGATGTGCGGCACGTTGGTGCGCAGCTGTTTGTCGACGTTGATGAAGCCACGCTCGTCAACTTCAACACCGGCTTTACCGGCATCCAGCAGTTTGCCGTTCGGCACGCGGCCGATCGCCACCAGCACCGCGTCGTAACGCTGTGGTTCTGCCGGCGCTTTTTTACCTTCCATCGTGACGTAGATGCCGTCTTCTTTGGCTTCTACCGCGGTCACTTTGGTTTCCAGCATCAGGTTGAACTGCTTGCTGATACGTTTGGTGAAGACTTTCACCACGTCTTTATCTGCCGCCGGGATAACCTGATCGAACATTTCAACGACGTCGATCTGTGAACCCAGCGCATGGTATACGGTGCCCATTTCCAGGCCGATGATGCCGCCGCCCATAACCAGCAGACGCTCTGGGACGGTTTTCAGTTCCAGCGCATCGGTGGAATCCCACACGCGTGGATCTTCATGAGGAATGAATGGCAGTTGGATCGGACGAGAACCTGCAGCGATGATGGCGTTGTCGAAGTTGATGGTGGTTGGGCCGTTTTCGCCTTCCACAACCAGGGTGTTAGCGCCGGTGAACTTGCCCAGGCCGTTGACCACTTTCACTTTACGGCCTTTCGCCATGCCAGCCAGACCGCCGGTCAGCTGAGTGATGACTTTTTCTTTCCAGACGCGCACTTTGTCGATGTCGGTTTTCGGCTCACCGAAAACGATGCCGTGTTCGGCCAGCGCTTTGGCTTCTTCGATCACTTTGGCAACGTGCAGCAGTGCTTTGGAAGGGATACATCCCACGTTCAGGCAAACCCCGCCCAGAGTGGAATAACGTTCAACCAGAACGGTTTCAAGACCTAAGTCAGCGCAACGAAAGGCTGCAGAGTAACCTGCCGGGCCCGCCCCAAGTACCACGACCTGAGTTTTAATTTCAGTACTCATCATGACCTCTTAATTGATTGTCCGGCGGGTCAGACGTCATTTTTATTGCTAATCGATCTCA
>Ga0153999_1000069_pt1 | contig 56966 bp, 111 predicted proteins | sample TSNC083MetaG_FD_104675 | JGI IMG/M metagenome (GOLD analysis project Ga0153999, IMG submission 104675) | Attine ant fungus gardens microbial communities from North Carolina, USA - TSNC083 MetaG | ecosystem: Host-associated > Fungi > Mycelium > Unclassified | place: USA: North Carolina, Lumber...
GAACAATTCACAAAATTCTTAAATGGCGCAGGTGCGGAAGTAGAAAAAATGGTGGGCAATTTTACAAGTAAGGGCGGTGTGGCTAAAAATGATACAGCCGCCGCAGAGGAACCAACCGAATTCAGATGATATTGCTATCTTGGGCGCGTTCGGCGGCTGGTTTGGTTCTTTATTAACTGCCGTTATATTGATGGTGGCCGTCCGAAACTTAGGCATCAATACACGGACACTTGCCTTGACTAGCGAAAATCTTGAAAATACCAAGCGAAACGCCGAGAACACGACAACGATGATTTCAGAGCTACAGAAAATAAACGCTCAATTAGAAAGGATGCAATAATATGTCCATTTGTTGCAATTGCCCTACCAAGATTGTATCAACTGCTATCGCGGTGGTTGGCACTAATCTACAAATTACGATCCCCGCTGATCCGGCGCTTACTCCCAGCACAAAATATTGCCTTGTGTTGGCACAGCCCATTCCCGACGCTGGCGAAGCATTACCCGTTACCATATTGCCAACTGGAGGTACCGCTATTCCGCTGCTGAAAACCATATGCTGCATCACTAATAGTCGCGGTGGTTGCGCCCAGTGCACCTTTGGCGATCAAGAATTTGGCATAGACCTTCCTGAGCGCGGCCGCACACGCATTCCGCTTTACCTCAACAACAATATGAGTGACTTCTTTGACCTCCGTGGAGTAGAGCATCTTCGCCGTTGCGGGAGGGATTAATTATGCCGTATATGAATCCCGGCATGAACCCCGGCCACGATGAAATGAGCCATGAGGAAAAAAAGAAAGAGCTCTGCAAGGAATTGGATCATATTTGCACATATTTATTCGCCGGTTGTTTATGGCATTTAAGGGCGGCTAATGCTTCGAGAAAAATACATGTTCGCGGCCCGGGACGTTGGCATGATGATGGAGAGGCGGCGGGTGATTTCTGCTCTTTGAAAGGTTTGTTAAAAATGTCTCGGGATAGGCTGAAATATGACCCCCGAATTGATATGGCAATGGTCGCAAAGGCGGAACCCTATACCATGAATAACCTTGACGATTTTAAGGCCCATTTCCCAATGTGGAAAAAGAATGAGGCAGAGCTTATCGAATGCCTTGACCATGCTATCCATTTAAGCCGAACCATCAATGCGGAAATATACGAAAAACTCATGTGTCTTATCAAAGAGGTTCAAGGAGAATGGACGCAGGTTGATATGGCTGAAGGTAGCTTTATATTTGGTGGCTATATGCCTCATGACGTTGCTGTCAAATCTAAATGGATGCATGAATATATGGAGCATGAGCATAAAGAGGGCGAAGATATTAACTTCAATCTCGGATAGGCGGTGTGCTCATGTCAGACAAAATGAAACGTTGGCAGAAGAACGCCAAGGACACCTATAAGGACTTAAAGGACATTGACCCGGACAAGGCCACAAAGCAACAGTTCATTCTGTACGCCGCTTGCATAGCCCTACAAGGCCATAAGGATTGTCAAGGCGAATCTACCCACCCAACCCCCGAAACCGCCGCACAGGGCGAAAATGAGGGCGGTGGGAGTGAGATACTCCACCATATCAATGACGAGTTATCGGACGCGAATACCTATTATGATTTGTGGGCGAAAACGAAAGAACCGGCCTATAAGCAATTTTCTTCCGATGAAGTGCGCCACGCTGAATTTTGGTTCAATATGGCTCGACAAAAAGGTATTCCGCAATCAGAACTGCAAAACGCCATTACGCTTCATGGCGCACTCATGGCAAAATTATCCTAATAAAACTCCCCCGGCTTATGTCGGGGGATTGGTTTTACTTTAATAAATTTCAATTTATTGCGAGTTTTTGCATAATTTTAGACACCTCGCGCCTTATCCATTCTTCTGCTTTGTATTTGCATTCGGTTTCGGTTTCACCTGTAATGCACTCGCCGTCAGGCAACCCCGCAATTAATTTATCTCCCAAATAAATACTCGGCTTTGCCGTATGGTCTGGATAATACCGAGTAGATACATATACCACAGGAAAATCAAAATCCTGCTTGCCTTGACAATCTTTCGTCCATTGAACTTCTCCGAACTCAAAGCTTTCAAATTCTATATTGTCTATGTTCATAATAACGCCGCCTTTCCTGCCTCATTATACCACAACATCCATTTCAGACAAGCCCCAGTTTTTACGCCGAGGTGTCTTTTATGTGGTTAAAATATAGCCTTTCTTATTTGTGCGTCCCGCTCTTTATCTGATAGGCTTTCCCACCAATCGAAACGGGCATTATGCAAGAGCAATTCTGATTGCCTTTCATTGAAACAATCCTCGCAATAACCCTCGTGAAGACGTTCCGTATCTTCGCCGCATTGTGGACAGTATAACATGTTCTCATCCTCCTAAACTCCCCGGCTTATTCGGGGGTGGATTTTATGCTATTTCCATCCGCCTATACGCCATAATTTCAACCGATTCCGCAACGCTTAACGGGTTGTCGCCGGATAAATCAATTTTCTTCCATTCGCAACCGGAATAAATGATCTTACGGTCAGGCTTAACAACAATTACATTGAATCCAGATAAATCGATATCTCCGAATCCAGAACCGAAACATACGCGGCTAAGCGTGAGTAGCCACCGCGGAGTGCTTGCATTTTTAAGTGCCGCCCTATATGATTGCGCTACGCCTATTTGTCTGCCGTTAAATTCAATTCGAATGTCATTGCTTGATGGTGTGTTAATCATTTCATTCTCCTTAAAGCCCCGGTTTTTACGCCGGGGTGTCTTTTTGCCTTTCCAAAAATGCTGAATAATCAGACTTGCAGCGTTCTAAAATTTGTTGGCTAGAAGATATTTCTGCTTCCATCCTACTGCTTACAAAATCAAATAACTTTTTATTGGATTTATCGAGAGAATACATAGCGTAAACACTGTAATTCCTAAACGGTATATCCATCCGACATTTATCCAGCGTCACTCTTGCGCCAATAAAATAAACATGCCGCTGCGTTGCCCGGTATTGCTTTTCCGTTTCTCTGACTTCGACTTCCTTTATGGCGTACCCGCCAGAGTTGCTATATGTATGTTCATAAACAATCATTCTTACCCTCCTAAACTCCCCGGCTTATTCGGGGGTGGATTTTCCATTAAAATATTCATCGTTCCATTTACCGACAATCTCATTTGCAGGAAGTTCAGACCAGTGTGTATAATAACCCGGCCAATTACTATCCAGCGGAGTGCCACAATAGGGTGATTCCGATACTGGCAATTCCCACCACAATACATCCCCATAATCCTCATGCCATTCGTCTAATGTGCGTAAGGTTTCTATTTTCTTTTGCCGTTCCAGGGCGGTAATTGCAAGTTCTAAATACTTTATAGCCTCTTTTTCATCTTCAAATTGCGACAAGTCATTTATCCAATTCTTGAAATAACCTATTGCTTGTTTACTATTCATTTTGCCCTCCTAAATCCATAGGCTCCTGCCCTATCTTATTAATCGCCACCCTGTAGCCGAACGGACGCAGTATACGCTCCGCTGTCTCCATGTTTGGTGAAATACCACCATTGCATATTCGACTGATTGTGGAGGCCGCCACGCCTGTCTGACGCGATATTTCACGTATGGTGAGGCCGGTGGTTATTTGGGCTTGTAGGAATGCTTGTAGGGTGTTCATTCGTTCTTCACTCCTTGCGCTATGGATTTGGCTTTATCTAATTTTCGTTCCTCTCGGATTTCCTTTAGCGCTTCAATTTCATAATCCCTTGCCGTTCTGATGCAGGATTGGCAATAATACCCATGATATGGGGTAGAAGCGCCATACACGGTCAAATTTCCGCAAAATTCACACGGCGCTATTTCTTTTTCACCATTCACTATCTGGCCCCATCCTTTCTCCCCTCATTCCGGAGATTTGGTCTACTAATCGACTTTTGCGTCTTTTGATGTATCATAATTCAAGCACGTTTCGGCTTTATCAGAATACATATCATAATCGTTGCATGTGTACGGATAACTAAAACGCCACCGAATACAGTCACGGCATTTTCTTCCCGGCGTACATTGCGTTTGAGAATACTGATTATACTTTTTCGCCTTTCCAATGAAAATATCTGCTGCTGCGTCCATAGTCAATCCCCTCCCGTGGATTTAGTTTTGAGGGCTGATTCTTGACACTTCACATCTGAATTCCTGCTTCAACGATCGTTGCTGGCTGGCCCAGTCTTACATAATCTCCACAGGCGTAAAATCCGGCGTGTCCCGCCGTACTCAATTTATGATTACGCGCTTAACAGGCGCAAGCCCTCATTTAGAATATTGGTGGCAGCATTAATATCCCTATCGTGAATTGTATCACATTCTGGACATTGCCATTTCCTCACCGCCAAGTCTTTAGTACCTTTGTTCTGATAGCCGCAACGGGAGCAAGTCTGGCTTGATGGGAAGAATTTGTCTACCCTGATAAGTGCCTTGTGCTGCCATTCACACTTGTACGAAAGCTGGCGGATAAACTCATTCCACGATGCATCATTGATAGACTTTGCAAGCTTATGGTTCTTTATCATATTTTTCACTCGTAAATCTTCAATGCAGATAATGTCATAATCCTTGACAAATTGGGTTGATAGTTTATGTAGGGAATCGTTCCGCTGGTTTGCCACGCGCTCATACAGCTGCGCAACCTTGATCCTTGCCTTATTTCTGTTTTTGCTACCCTTTGATTTTCGGGATAGCGCACGTTGGGCTTTGGCAAGCTTCTTTTCTGATTGTCGTAAAAACTGGTGGTTTTGAAATTTCTGTCCATCGGAAGTAATTGCAAAATCCTTTAAGCCTAAATCAATTCCAATTGTCGCCCCAGTGGATTCATATTGTAAAATCTCGACATCGGTACAGCAAATAGAAACAAAATATTTGCCGCTTGGGTTTTGGGATATGGTTGCAGAAAGAATGCGTCCATTGACCTGTCTTGAAATTGCGCATTTTGTTTCCCCTATCTTTGGAAGTTTAATCTTTCCATCTTTTAAGTAAATGCTATTTTTAACATTTCTGGTTTTATATGATTTTTTAGAAGTCTTTTTTGATTTAAATTTCGGAAATCCAGGCTTTAAAGATTTTGATTTTACCCTATTGAAGAAGTTTAAAAAAGATTGATCGAGGTTTTTTAGGGATTGCGTCAGTGGAAAACAATCAACTTCCTTCAGCCACGGCAATTCATTTTTTAGTTGAGTAAGCATTGCATCCGTTTCATAGAAGCGAATAGTTTTTCCATTTTCCTTATATGCATTAATCCTAGTGGCGAGAAAATAATTATAAACAAATCGACAACAACCAAATGTTTTGTGAACCAAGACTTCCTGTTCCTTGCTTGGATATATGCGGAACTTATATGTCTTTTCCATCAAAATTCCTTTCACATGGGAAGGGGTAGGGGCCTATCCTCATTACCCCTCTTTCAATCATTCCCCGGTTATGCCGGGGTTCGGTGTGTGGTTCATCTTGCGATTTCATTCCAACTATCGCCCATGCGATTCATTGCGGATTTCGCGCCGCGCTCCGTTGCGTATACCTTGTTAGTATGACGCATTCCTCCGGCTGAAACTTTTAGCCTAAAGCCATCCGGCGCTTGCGCTATTGAAGCGGTCGCGCCATAAAAATCCTTGTAGTATTTTTTCATATCTCCATACCCTCCCATTTTCTATCAATCCACAAATGTATTCTTGTTGAAATCAAATATCCCGTAATAGCAACCGTTCTTATGAATCGTTCCTATTCCCAATGAAAGAGATACAATGCGGAATATGCCGCGTTCACCCAATGCCTTTAATGCGCTGATAAGTTTTTCTTTCATGGCGCGACCCTCCTATTTTCTGTCCCAGCAACCGGCGCTGCTGGGTGGGCATTGTGACTAATTAGTTGTGCCGATCTTTTCCAGACAAAAGGCTAAAGGACAGTTGTTCTTGTGTTCCATTCCTATCAATGCCACTCTTGATGGATACCCTCTCATGTAGAAAACTTGATCCACTATGTATGCGTGGCCGCAATGCTCGACGATATCTCCAGAAACTATATGCCCGTTTTTCCCCATTACTTTCTTTGCTACAGCGTAATCCATCCTCATGCCCTCCCGTTTCGTTTGTGCTTTCTCTATGGTCTTATTTTATCACTAATGTTGATGATAATCAATAGGAAATATCACCAAAGTTAATGATATTATCATGTCTATGTTGTCACTTGCTTTAGTGACAAACTGCTGCTATAATTGACGCAGGAGGATTGATATAATGATTTCATACGAACCGTTATTCGACAAGCTAAAATCAGCCGGACTTACATCATATAAATTGCGAAAAATGAAAGACCCGATTATCGCACAAGCAACATTAACACGATTGAAGCATAGCAAAGGCGGGATAGACAATAATACGCTGAATCGTCTGTGCAAATACTTTGATTGTCAACCGGGGGATTTGATGCGCTATGAGTCTGACCCGGAAACTCCATGGCAAAGAGTAAATGTAGAAACCGGAGAATTTTCAAATACTGATTTTAAGTTGAGCACCGATAAGATAAAATCTGTCGAGTGATCCGGCCTTGATCTGTGAGCGATTTCGTGTCCAATTCGTGTCCAGTAAGCTCAAAAATGTGTCCAAATACATAATATTAAAAAGCCAAAAACCACGATAACGAGCGGTTTTTAGTTTTGCGTCGTACCGGCATATACAGACTCTGACTCTGTTTGTCTGGGTTCAAATCCTAGTCGGGCAACCAGTAAAATCCCTTTAACTATGCGGTTTTAGGGATTTTTCTTTTTTCCAAAAACCGTTCAATATTTAATTCGTGTCCAATTGTGTCCAATAAATTTAATATTTCAACTTAGAAACACTCGCCTTTTTATCTTCAATATCTACTGTATCATATATCTGAGTCGTGGATATACTCTTATGTCTGAGGAGTTCTCGAATATCATCCAGGTCGACTCCGCTTCGCCTTAGATATGTGGCAAACGTATGGCGCATTTTATGCGGTGTCAGTCTTGGGATTAAGTCAGGATCAATCTTCTCCCCTATCTTCTTGCTTTCCTCCTCCGCCCTCTCGGTAATTTTACAATTCAAATCATCAAAGAATTTATAATATAGTTCATCGTAGGATGCATGTGTGTGATGCTCGTAAATAACATGCGTTTCCCCTAAATCGTCCTTGAATTTTACAGGTCGGCTCATAACATATACGCCCGTCTTTGGTATTTTATCCAGCAGCGGATCAAGGGCGGTGTTGTATGTGACTATGCTTTCATCTTCTGATTTGGTCCCGGGTGTGATCTCGTGTTTAAATACTCCAGGCTTTTCTTCTTCCTCAACCAGTGTTAAGGATCGCCGAATGTGAAACGTATGATTTTCTTTGTCACGGTCAACCCACATAAGCCCAAAGCCCTCACCTGGACGCAGGCCAGAGTAAAGATACAAAGCGATAAACGGTCCGTATTCATGCTCACTTAAATATTTTACAATGGCGGACATATGATTGCGCTTAAATACGGATGGAGCCTTTGGTGATTTCGGCGGAAGTTCAATTCCAACAACTGGATTCTGCTTACATAATCGGTTTTCGATGGCAGTTTTGAAGATTCCCTCAAGCGCCCATAATAGTTTTTCTGCGGATGACCGGGACAGTGGCTTTCCTTCTGGATATTTTCTATTAGGTTTTGTTTTGGAATCTCTAAAAAGTTTTTTGATGTGTGCCGGCCGTACATCGTTGAGTTTCAATTTACCGATTTCTGGATTAATATGACGCGAAATATACATCTTATAATCTTTGTACGCGCCGGCCGATTTTCCTGGTTCTGGTTTTTTGTATAACTCAACCCAATGCTCGGCCCATTGCGTGACGGTTTTGACTTTCTCGATTGTAACCTTATGTTCCGAGGCCAACCACTCCTTATGCGCCTTTCTACAGGCCGTAGGCGACGACGCGGTAAATGACTTGCGAACGGTTACGCCGTCGATTTCGTCCACTGTGCGCAGCCGGTAACTGCCGCTTGGAAGTTTCGTTATAGTTCCCTCGCCGTTTGCTTTGCGTCCCATGTTTGCCCCTCCTCGCTTCGACAGTTTTCAACTTCTCCACAAAATGCAATTGCTATATAAAAATAATGCGCAAATATTACTTGCGATTTGGTTATTCTGCGGATTGATATTTAAGAACATTTGTTTTATAATTCATCTATTGGAAAATGTTTCATCTGGCCGTTCCTTGTATTTCTCCAAGAGTCCCAAAATCTTATCTACGGTATCTATATCCTCATCCGTGAAGCTGCGTTCAAATTTTTCAATCATATATTGTTTCAAATATTCGCTGAAAGTCAAATTCGCGGGATTTCGATTATTGGAATACCCTATAAGATAATCTATACTCACGTTAAAATATTGAGCAAGTTTTGTCAGCATTTCAATATCGGGTTGCACCGTTCCGTTTTCCCATTTCGATACCATTCCTTGGTTAACATTCATTGCCATAGCGATTTCATCCTGAATTTCCCGGCGCTCTTCGCGCAATTCCTTAATTCTAATCATATTTACACCCCTTTCCAACCAGTATAGAAAAGTCGGATAGGGCGTTTCCACAAATAATCAAAATAGGAATTATATATTAATTTATCATTCAGTATGTGAATATTAAGTTATCATTAATTACTCCATAATATTCCATTAATTTACAATATTTACAATACAAATATGATAAAGTGTATAACAAATCCGATATTGGACGATAGCCATGGGCATACATAAAATGAAAGAAGTGGACAACATGAACGACGTAAAGACACATTCTGGGGCGGTTTCCGTCTTAAATGAAGAGGAGGATTTGGTACAATCTAGGGGAAATTCGGATATAAAGCACACCAAAAAAGAAATTATACAATGCGCTATTCGCCAAAACTTTACGCAGGCAGAATGGGAACGCAGAAAAGTAGTTCTATATATCGCTCTCCAAAACTGCCTTTGCAAGTTTGACGATTAAATCAAGTTTGCCTTTGGGTATTTCTCCATACTGATTATATAATGCATCAAACATATTATTAATGTCGCTCTCGATTTCTTCGGGGGCGACTTTTTCATTTGCATATGGTTCTGATATCGCGTCAACGGGATATCCTAGGCAGTTAACTATCGCTTGAACTGTGGCATATGCTGGATTTTTTGTTTGCCCTGAAAATAATTTATCTACTGTGCTCTTGGGTATTCCAGACATATTAGCTATTTCCTCATTTGTCTTACCGGACGCCTTTTTTATTTGGTTTAAACGTTCCAGCCAATTCATAGTTAGCACCTCCTTTTCCTACATTGTACCCTAATGTGGAGATTCTGTCAATAAACAAATTTCCAAAAATGGCAATTATCTTTCAAAAAACCCTTGACAATATCCATATATGGAAGTAGAATAAGAGTAAGATATCCAAATATGGAAGTGAGGTGCAAGCATAATGCGAAATCTTGAAGCGGAAATGAGGCGGAGCGGCATCCGATCGGAGGATATCAAAAATCTTTTGAATTGTTCCGACAGAACCGCAAGAAATAAGATCAAGGGGGTTACTCCGTTTACTTTTCCAGAGGCTGAGATTGTAAGGAATCATTTTTTTCCAGGTCTTTTGATGGAATATCTATTCGCGGCAGATAACAACAATCAAGCCAGCTAGGAGGCCCGCCATGCAAAAGCTAACCCCGGCCCAACAAGAGATATTCGAAATGCTTTGCCAATGCAAGAATTTTGAACCGAATCCGTATTTTCTTGTGGATGAAGAACTGGATGAAAGGTTCAATGAAGTACAGGCCAGTTAGGAGGTACGTATGCCAGACATAAGGCGCGGCGACATTTATTACATACGCAGCGACTACCCGCCCACCGGCAGCGAACAGGGAGCCAACAGGCCGGGCGTTATCGTCTCAAATGATATGTGTAATAAGTATTCTCCCGTTGCCAGCATTGTATATCTGACTACTCGCAAGGCGAATAAACCATTGCCTACCCATGTGCATATAAGATGTACGCACCCATCCATAGCCTTATGCGAACAGGTGCATTCTGTATCTAAGGAGCGTCTTGAAGGCTATATGGGACATATCACGGAACAGGAAAAGCGCGAGATTGACGAAGCCTTGAAGGTTTCGCTGGCGATTAAAGATGAAGGGGTGGTGCAGATGAGCGAGTTGGCAATTATCAACAAAGACGGAATCCTTACAATCGACAGCCGAGAAGTGGCCGAGATGGTAGGCAAGGAGCATTTTTCACTTATGCGCGATATACGAACCTATTGCGGATATTTAGGAAAATCCAAAACTGTATGCTCCGAGTTTTTTATCGAAAGCGAATACAGGAGCGAGCAAAACAAAACTATGCCTTGCTATCTTATCACCCGAAAAGGCTGTGACATGGTTGCCAATAAGATGACTGGTGAAAGAGGCATATTATTCACCGCAACCTATGTCAACAGGTTCCATGAAATGGAACAGCGCCTTTCAACTCCACAGTTGCCGCAAAATTACCTTGAAGCTCTCAAAGCCCTTGTTGCCAGCGAGGAAGAAAAGCAAGCCTTGCAGACTGAAAATCAAAATATGCTCCCAAAGGCTGCGTTTTTCGATGCAGTGGCCAATAGCAAGGACGCTATCGAAATGGCAGCAGTGGCAAAGGTTCTGGCGATTCCGGGATATGGTCGTAACAATCTATTTGAATTCCTGCGCAATCATAAGGTGTTGCAAGAAAACAATCAGCCGTATCAAAGACACATAGATGCAGGAAGATTCCGGCTTGTAGAGCAGAAATACAATAAGCCTGATGGCAGCACTCACATAAGCATAAAAACGCTTGTCTATCAAAAGGGTGTAGATTATATCAGACGGCTGGTGACGCAAGCCAGTTAACAATAAAGCCGATCCGGCGGCGGGAGGGAGGATATATGAAGCTTGGCAAAGAAGACAAGAAAATTATTTATCAAAGTGCAATTACCACCGTGATATTCAATCTATTGATTGATTTGTTGAAATATCTGCTGGGCTAAATTCAGCAATATTGGCCCTAACCATTTCATGAGCGCTATTGCAATATTCGCGATTATGGAGACTGTAATTGGAGCCACCATCCGATTCCTCCATCCGCGACGTTCTCTGGCCTTGTAGTCTTGCAATAATTTCTTCCCCGGACCAATAAGATAATATTTCCCAGTTGGCTTTGATCCGGTGGAACCATCTTTATTCGTGAACGCCTCTGCTTTTTCTCCGATTATGCTCCTGATTCGAGAAAGCCGGATAATGTAAGTATTATCATTATTAAATTGTTTTAAGATTTGTTCTTTGGTTACGGATTCATATTGCCCTATGAAATCAATCAATTTCCAGTCCAATATTTCAAAATCTTCAACCTTAGACGCTGGTAACTTATTAATAGTATCGAATTTAGCTAACATCATATTCCCTCCCTTTAGGGAGATTATACCAAATCAAAGGGGTGAAGTATATATGCTCAAAAAAATCGGATTATCGATTTTGGTGCTGGTTGGGTTTTGGGGGTTGATAGCATTAGGAATATTCGGGCTCTTATATCAACCAGTCTTAACACTTTCCGTTCTTTCGATCATAGTATCTGCGTCAATGGTCGCACCGATATTTTATAAATAAAAAGGGAATCCCGCTGCTTGACCGGCCACGGGAAACCCTATGCGGACGCAACAACACCACTGCTGCGCCCATGTCATTATAGCATGGGTACGGCTCCAACACAAGGAGGTAATTGCCCATGAACACACTGCAGCTAATAATCATCTGCGCAACGATCATCGGCGGCTTATCAATCATCTGCTACACAATCAGCTATTTACTGACAAGCGAAACGGTAATCAAGGCTATTAAACAAACGATTCGGGAAATCGCTGTTTATGATTTTCCGAAAGCAAGTTAGGAGGTGCAATATATGCCAAGAAAACCAACGCCGCCGGAAATGATTAACACCGTTGAGATCGGCAAGCGTATGGGAATGGCGACGGAAACAGTAAATGAGCTTTTACGGCACAAGCAATTTCCTGTCGGCTTTGCCTATCAAACACCTACCGGTAGATGGGCATATAAGATTCCGCGTGAAGCATTTGAAAAGTATTTACGCGGCGAATTGACAGAAATAGTAGGGGAGGGAGCCTGACAATGTTATACACCAAATCAGAGGCGGCAACACAATTCCATGTAAGCGAGGATACAATCGAGCGCATGGTGAAGCGCGGAGAGCTGGCTGCAACAAAGATCGGTGCCTGCGTCCGCTTCTCACAAGATTCCATCGACCAGTGCATCCGGCGGCTCACGGTTTGCCGGACGTGCGGCCGGGACCCAAAAGAGATCATCGGCGCGGAGCTGGCTGCTATGGGCAGGCAAATCTAAAGGAGGAGTTACTATGTGCCCAAAATTCAATATCCCACACATTATCGTACTCTACAATCGTGGAAAACTCACCGGAAAAGATGATCCACATTTCTACAAATGGGGATTCAAAGTAATCCGACGCAACAGTAAGGTTGTGGATATTGTGCCGGATATTACATAAAAAGGATGATTAAATTTGCAGCGATTAACCCCGCCCCTCCTATCAATAGGCTTCTGCCTGATTACGATTCTATGGGCCGGAGCCAAGATAGACGGGGCAAATACAAGAGCGGACCAGGCAGAAGCGATCCAGACGATAACGGAAGCTTCAGAACGTGTTTGGAAAGAGAAATCCGAAAGGCTGGAATCGGAACTGATCGAAATGATACATATGGCTAACCAGATCGGAGAATGGGAGATTGAAGGTGTACCGCTGTCCAGAGAATTGCAGGAATATACCATCAATACTTGTCTGGAATATGACATCAATCCGGTTATCCTGTTCCGGCTCATGTATAGGGAAAGCCGATTCGCCGTGGACGCTATCGGCTACAACCGCGATGGCACCCAAGATTACGGCCTTTGTCAACTAAATGATGTTACACTGCCCTTCCTGCTGGAGAGCGGCATAGACCCCACGGAATCGCCGCAGGAGAATATCAGGGCAGCATGTGAGTTGATTTCCTATTATCGGGATGAGCGCGGGTATACGATGCTGGAGGCGTTGGCCTGTTATGGCGTGGGCGAAGAAGGATTTAAACTCGGCGAGGGACTTGAAGCAGCAGAAAAATTGATTGAAGGGATTGAATTGTTATGAGGAAACTTCTACGTCAAATCGCACGGAACAATATGAAAAAGGCCGGAATCCAACGGATGAACAAGCGGCCTATGGTGATAGGTAAAAGCGGAATGATGGAACGCGCTGACAGCTTTTTCAGTCAGCATTGGCGGGAATATTGCAAATAAACAACCGCCCGCCGTGACAGGATCACGATAGGGCAGATTGAAAGGAGAAATTCATGTTTAAGAAAGGCGATCGGGTAGTTATTGTAGGCAGCGCGGAGGAAGAAAAGTATAAGGGCTGCATATTTGAAGTTTTGAGCGATCCATATAGCATATGCGGCTCCGATGTAGTCAAAATGAAGTGCCACGAAACGGGCAAATATTTTGGCGGTGGATATGCGGTTGAATATCTCATGTATGCGTAAAAAACGCCGCCCGGTGAAGCAACACCAAGGCGGCAAAGGAAACTATTCATCTTTATTATACATACGGAAAGGTTGTGCGTCAAGTGGATTATTTTGAACAAATGCGCTTCGATTCCCTTGAACGCGCCTATCTTTATCTGGAACCGCCTGACATTGACGAGGTTTTGCCGTATGACGATTGGTGGTATACGCTGGAGGATTCGGCAGATTTCAGGGAGGCGATTACTTGAAAGAAATTCCCGAACTTACTTTTGATGAAGCAAAGCATTATTACCGCGTCAATGGTAAATTCATCTGGTCTGTTTCGCATTACCTTACGCCGATCAGGAATCAAGTATATGGCGATATTGATCGGGCCGTACTTGATGCGGCGGCGGCGCGGGGAACTGCTATACACTTTGCGATTGAGCTTTATAACGCCTATGGGGCTATCGAGATTTCAGACGAATACCGGCCCTACCTTAACGCTTATATTGATTGGTTCAAAGAGAAGCAACCCACGGATATCTACGAAGAACGGCGCGTTTATCATCCCACATATTGGTACGCAGGAACCGGAGATTTGATTTGCTCCATATCCGGCGAAACGTGGCTGGTGGACTACAAGGCCGTTGCGGATTTGAAAAAGTTTCTCATCGCTCCGCAGCTTTCCGCCTATGCCAAAGCGTGGGAGGCGCACGGCGTACAGATCGACCGGGCGGCGTCCTTGCATCTAAAAAAAGATGGTACATACGCTTTTGACGAATACCCGATACAAGATAGCTTCAACACATTTTTAGAGTGCATGAGCGTACAGAATTATATTGATAAAAATACGAGAAAGTGGTGACGGTATGAAAACAATCTATCAAGGCTCTGAATTTAAGGCTTATTATGCCGCAGAAAAAGCTGCGCGGGATATGGGCTACACAACTGGAAGCATGGAGCGCGATATGCCGATTGCAGTGTTCAATGCAGACATTGAACACTGTGCTCCGAAATGGCGACACTTGGACGATAGCGACAAAAAGATATTGTCTGGCGTTATTGAGGGCGAAAAGAGAGACGGGCCGGTCACGCTTACGATTTTTGATGATGCGGACAAAAATCCATTTTAGGAGGTAAACCATGAACGCAATAACCGTACAAGAACAGGAATTTACCACGGTGGCGCAGGCCGCAATCGCAACCGCCCACAACCTTGAAATCAAAGGTGAGGATGATTTACATATCGCCGCGCAGATTATGAACGGATTTAAGACGGCGCGGCAAAGCATAGGGGATTTTTTTAAGCCCATGAAAGATAGCGCGTTTAAGGCGCACCGCGCTATATGCGACAGGGAAAAGGCAATGCTCACGCCCTATGATACCGCCGACAAGTCTATTAAGTCAAAGGTAACAGCTTACAATGCCGAGCAACGCCGCATTGCCGAGATTGAGGCCGCGAAACTCCGCGCAAAGCAAGATGAAGAAGCGCGGCGGCTCATGGATGAAGCAATTAAAGCAGATTCTGGCGGCGACAATGCAGCGGCTGAATCCCTCTTTAAGCAAGCCGCAATCACCGAAACCATCCAGACACCCATACCGCAGACAAAGGTACAGGGCATTTCCTACCGCACAAGCTACGGCGTGGTTATTGAGGATTTGAACAAGGTTCCTTGTGAGATCGGCGGTGTTGTTATTCGTCCCGTGGATGAATCGGCGGTTAAGAAGTTGGCGCAGCTTTCTAAAGGCGCTATCTCCATACCGGGGATCAAGATTGTCGTTACGCAGGAAGCGTATTCGAGGTAACAACATGAGTAAGTCAAAACATGGATATGCCGCTTTCCATTGCCCTTTTAACATCGATACAAAATATATAGCTTGCGAAAACTGCATACGTGAATGTTGGGTAAACCGAATTATTAAAGAGAGGAAGAAAGATAATGAACGAAACAATCAATCAAAACAATATGATGGTTGCCTTTGACGGAGTGGATGTTGCCAACGTAGACCGCAAATTAAAATCAATACAGGATTTTCAGGCGCTTGTCCGTTCGCAGTTTAAGGAAAATCTTGATTTTGGCGTTGTTCCAGGCAGCAAAAAACTGTCCATGCTCAAACCCGGCGCGGAAAAAACCCTGATGCTTTTAGGAATGACGAGCCAATTTGAAAAATCGGAAAGCATCAAAAATTATGAAGATGGATTTGTGTCCTATGACTTTGTTTGCCGCCTTTTTAAAAACGGTTTTGAAGTTACGCAGGGTTTCGGCACAGCGAACAGTAAGGAGCCGAAATATGCCAGTCAGAATGTGTTTGGAATTGACAACACGCTCATGAAGATGGCAAAGAAACGCGCCCTTGTAGACGCTGCCCTGCTTGTCGGGAGCCTGTCGGATATCTTCACCGCCGATATAGAGGACATGGAGGATTTGCAGGGCAATAAGGCTAAAGAGTATAAGCAACAGGCCACAGACACAAGCGGCTGCATTTCACAGGCACAGGCCAAGAGAGCGTTTGCAAAAGCGAATGGCAACCAAGATATAGTATCGCAAGCTATGAAATCTCACGGGTATGAAGGCAAAAAATCAACAGATATCCAAAAGATTCATTACGACGCTATTATAAAAGAAATAGAGGACATAGTCAATGGTGGATAAAATTTCAACAAGAAATCAACCATTATATGGTGCATGGATGGCTATGAGAATGCGATGCAGTAATCCGAATCATCATGCTTATCATTTGTATGGCGGGCGAGGAATCCATGTCTGAGATGAATGGGTTAACGATTATAATTCATTCAAATCATGGGCCTTAGAAAATGGATATGCTAGAGGGCTTGATTTGGACAGAATCGACAATAACAGTGATTATTGTCCCGCAAATTGCCGGTATGTAACCAGAAAAGAAAACAGCAGAAACAGGCGAGGCAACAAGCGAATAGATGTAAACGGAGAAATGATGTTGTTAACCGATATAGCAAAGTTAGCCAATGTTTCGCAATGCACCATTACCGATTGGATTCAAAAGGGAATCTTGCACCAAAAGCTGCGAGACGGAAAATCTTATTCATATATCAACGGCAAAAGAGTGAGCAAATCTGCTTAATTGTAGGAGGAATGGGGGTGACTATTAAAGGCTATATCTACGAGTATGACGAAGAAACCTTGACAATAGTCGCCCCTTTTTCTGATAGGTATTTGCTGGACAAAAGGCAGATAACCGAGTGCGAAATCCGTCTTGACGATGGCCGCACGATCAGCGCACAGCAGCGAAAACACATATATGCTACGCTCCGCGATATAGCTGATTATACGGGTTACAGAATGAGCGGTAAAGGCGATTTAGATGAAATCAAAGCAGTGATGAAATATAGTTTTATTGCCGCTACTGGCAGCGACTATTTTTCGCTATCAGATTGTGACATGACTACAGCAAATGAATTTCTGAACTATCTCATAGACTTCTGCTTAGAGCACGATATACCCACGCTGGATAGCCTGCTGGAGCGCTCACCGGACATATCGCGGTATCTGTATTCATGCCTCGCAAATAAGCGGTGCGCCCTGTGCGGGAAGAAGGCGGAACTGCACCACGCCGATCATGTGGGAACTGGACGCAACCGCAAGGAAATCATGCACATAGGCATGAGGGCCGAGGCTCTTTGCCGTATTCATCACACGGAATGCCATAATACCGGGCAGCAGACATTTTACAGCAAGCATCATATTTACGGGATCAAGTTGGATAAATACCTTTGCGAAATCTTGAAACTTAAAGGGAGAAAAGACGATGATTGATAGAGTTTATGGAAAATTTGAATTGTCCTGCGACGTTTGCGGTGAACCGGCTGACGAAAGGTTTGATAGTTTTCAAGATGCGGTGGATCACAAGAAATCTGAGGGATGGAAGTCGCAAAGATGCGGTGATGTGTGGCAGGATACTTGCCCTAATTGCCAATAAATTATTGCGAAATCCTGAAACTTAAAGGGCGGTGATGTGGTGGGCAGAAATCCGAAAGAGGGTTTAGACTACTTTCTTTTGGATTGTGCATTGGACGATAAGTTTCGACTGGTGGAGGCTGAATTTGGCTTGACAGGGTTTGGCGTAGTCGTTAAATTGCTTCAAAAAATATATGGGCAATGCGGTTACTACGTTGAATGGACAAATGAGGTTGCGCTTTTGTTTGCCGCTGATTGTCGGTTGGGTGGGAGCGTCGTTTCTGAAATAGTGTCGGCCTCCATTAAAAGAGGGATTTTTGACGGTGAAATCTTTGAAAAGTATCTGGTATTGACTTCAAAAGGCATACAAAAACGATACTTGGAAGCGGTCAAGCGCAGGAAGATTTTGACGCTCACAAAACAATACCTCTTGGTTGATGTCGCCCAAATTCTTGATAATGATAACATTAATGTCATTTATGTTTACATAAATCAAGAAAATGTATGCAACAATCCACAGAGTAGAGTAGAGAAGAGTAAAGTAAAGAAGAGTAAAGAAGATATAGGCGGCAAACCGCCCAAACCTCTCAAAAAGAAATTTGAACCACCTACCTCCGAAGAAGTCAAAGCCTACTGTGTCGAGCGAGGAAAGGGCGTTGACGGTCAAAAGGTTTGGGATTACTACAATGCAATGGAGTGGGTAGACACAAACGGAAAGCCTGTTGAGCGGTGGAAAGGTAAAGTGATTTCAGTTTGGGAAAAAGATAATGCGTCGAAACAGCAAAAAACCAACACCAATTCTAAGAGCCCATCTTATGACATATCTGAAATTGAAAATTTGATTGAAAAAGAAGGCATTTTTTAATGCAGCACCTAATCGTTCCCGGACGCCTCCCCGGATGGAACCAACTCAACACCGGCCGACGCTGGGCAGATCGTGCAACAAAACAGGAGGCAATGGATATTGTCGGTTGGGAAATTAAGCGGCAGCACATAAAGAAGAGGTGAATTGACATAGAAAAATGGAATAACGAAAGTATAGAAATTCTTAAGCAATGCTATACGGAAAAGAAATCTCTTGAGGAAATATCAAAAATACTAAATCGTTCTATTGGTTCAATAAGAAATAAGGCATGGAGATTGGGGATTGGCAATTCCAATTGGTGGACGGAAGAAGAAGTCCAATATTTAAGAGATAACTATAAAAGCTATAATTTACAGGAGGTATCAGAATATTTAGGAAGAAGAAAAACAGACGTATGCAAAAAGGCCAAAGAGTTAGGAATTGAAAAAAATCATAAAAAGATAGAAAATCCAAAAGGAAAAACTCCTTGGCGAATTAAATATGCGCACTTAAAGAAAAGCCCAGAGGAAATATTTGCAATTCGCTCGCGGAACACAAGAAATAATCAAGCTAAATATGGGCATCCTCGCGGAATGCTGGGAAAATCCCATTCAGAGGATTTTAAGCAAAACGCAAGCGAGAGGTCAAAGAAATATTGGAGCGAAATCACTGATCAGCAGTTAGAGGATAGAAGACTAAAACAACGAGCAACCAAAATCAAAAACAATTCGTTAAATCCTATGCCAAATCAATCAAATCCATATTCCCGAACTAAAAGCGGTAAAAGACAGGACTTGAATAATACATATTTCAGAAGCTCATGGGAAGCAAATATCGCGCGATATTTTAATTTCGTCGGAATCAAATGGGAATACGAGCCTAAGACTTTTATTTTCGATACCATAAAACGCGGAAGTGTGTCGTATACTCCTGACTTTTATTTGCCGGAAGAGGATAGATGGGTGGAAGTAAAGGGTTGGATGGATCAAAAAAGCATTACAAAACTTAAAAGATTTCAAAAATATTATCCAGAAGAATTTTCAAAACTTGAGATTATTGGCGCAGAGGAATATAAGGCTTACAAGAAATATGAAAGACTGATTCCGGGATGGGAATAGCTGCGGGATTATCCGCAACGATAACTGGCGGTGGCTATTAGATACCCCGGCGACCATAGAGTACGACAAGAAGAATCCTAGAGTGGAAATCAAAATTGAACCGGAGGAATTAGGATGAAGCAATATTGCATAGGTTGTAGATTTTCGGATTGTGAGCGCGATGCAATCACAGGTGAAATCATTTGGGAGGGTTGCGACGTTGGTAGGAACTGTGTTTATGGCAGTGAATACATGCCAAGGGAAACTTCGGAACGCTTGCAGGCGGCCTCACAGACGAGAATGGAGGATTGAAATGAACGGCGTTATGTTGATCGAAGACGCTCTAAAAATCGTTGCAAGAAACATCGAGGATTATTATAGAAAAAAAGCTCCTAATGGTGCGTGGTGCATATCAACCGTACTGGGTGCGGCTGAACAGTTTGCGGCAATGCGGGAGGAAGTCGCCGCGCTGAAATCAGAGAATGATCAGCTAAAGGAAATTATTCGCATGGTGGACGGAGCGTGCGGATATTGCAGGTATTGTGATTCTGATGGAAATAGCGACAGTGGTTCTGATTTTTGCAATAGCTGCATTGAAGGAGAAAACAATAATTGGCAATTGCGCGGATTGGAGGGCAATCATGAGCAGAATTGAGGAAATTCGGGAGAAAACTAGAAATACTCGAAAAATCAAGGAATTATCATCTGGTGAAATTACGCAGTCCATACTTGATAAAGAATTTCTGCTATCCGAATATGACCGTCTGAGCGCCGAGCTTGAAAAAGCCTGGAAGCAAGTCCATGAGGAAATCGCGCTGGAAATAGAGCAGGTAAAGCGGATTGAGTTGTTGGAGGCCGAGCTTTCGGGATACCGGGAGGGGATGAAAGGAACTTATGGGATTTTATGAAAGATATGGAAGAATGGATGATATCCGGGCAAAGGTAAACAAGATTATGATATCCGGCCTACTTGATGGTGAACCATATGGTAACGTCAAGGAATACATATGGCTTTTGGAAAACGAGCTTGTGGGGTATCTTGAATTGGAGAATCCGGAGTTATTTAATCCAGAGGAACTGGAGGAGATGATTGGAGAGCCAATATATATAATAAATCAATCGGAACATCAACAAAATTGCCGGAGCTGCTGGGAAATTATATCAAATATTTCCGATGGCACTCTATATCCAAAAGGTGCTGATTATTGCTATAGACTTGATGATTATGGACGAACATGGACCGCCCTTACATGGAATAAAAAATAAGAATACAATCAGAAAATTCTATATCGAAATAATCAAGGGGAAAAATATGAAATACATGGGCAGCAAAAGCCGGACCGCAAAATATATTGTGCCAATTATCCAACATTATGTTCAGAAAAGCGGCATATATTGGGAGCCATTTGTCGGAGGGGCAAATATCATCGACAAAATCTCCGCACCGGCACGCAATGGCAGTGATATCAGCCGGCACCTAATCGCGCTGCTACGCCACGTCCAGTCCGGCGGGGAATTGCCTGACGAGATCAACTGGGAACAGTACGCGGCGGTTCGCAGCAATAATGACGCATACTCAGATTGGTACGTGGGCTGCGTCGGTTTCCTGGCATCGTACAATGGCCGCTTTTTCGACGGCGGGTACGCGGGCACGGTACATACTAAGGCCGGAACCGTCCGGGACTACTACGACGAGGCAAAGCGCAATTTGCTGAACCAGATGCTTGATGGCATTGAATTCAGTTGCTCCGATTACCGCACACACAATCCCACAGGCCTCGTGATCTATTGCGACCCGCCATTTTATGGCACAAAACAATTCAGAGATGGATTTGATCACGCGAAATTTTGGAATATAATGCGCGAATGGAGCCGCCACAATATTGTACTGATTAGCGAGCAGTCCGCGCCGGAGGATTTCAAGTGCATCTGGGAACAGCCGGTTACGCGGACGATCGACAATACCAAGCGGGTGCGCGTAGCGGAGAGGTTGTTTATTAAGGCATAGTCAGCCTGGACGGACACAACAATCACCTGCTCGGATTGCGGGAATGCGTGAGAGATCAGTGGAACCAAACTAAACGCCGCGCGGAAGAATGGATTGGAGGATTAATTATGTGTAATTGTAGGCAACAAATGATTGATAAATTCAAAGAGCTCATTCCTGGCGCTGAATCCATAACAGGGCAATACGAAATGCTTTCCGGTCGGTCATATTCGGACTACGATATTAAAATGCCCGGCAAAAAGAAGCCCGAGAAGAAAATGCTTCTGCACTCATACTGCCCGCATTGTGGTAAGCCTTACGAGGCGAAGGAGGGAACGGTATGAGACTTGTTAATGCAGATGCACTGATAAAGCGATTTGACGGTTACAAAAAGGATTGTGAACAAGAGAACGATGAGATCGCCGCGCAAATGTTTAACGATTGCATTGCAGAAATTGAGGACGCGCCCACAGTTGATGCGGTGCCGGCAGTTCATGGGGAATGGATAAAAGGCTATGTGTGTAATCAATGTTTCAAACATAACTGCGGAGGATTGCAGCCGTATTGTCCCAATTGCGGCGCGAAGATGGAGAGGGAGGAAAAGTGATGAACACAGCAATAATGAAGAATTGGAGCGTTACATCTAATCAAAATGGTTTTATTGCACCAGAATTACAGCGCTATATGTTGCAAGGTGATATTTACGAGGACAGCCGCGGATTCTTCCCGGATGGTTCACAGGTACATACTTCTTCGATAAGAGATATCAGGGATTGCGGGACGCATAAGATTGTCGCAACCTCCAGAACCGAATACAAAGTGTTTCCAGATGATGTTGACCCGGAATATGAAAAAGCATTTCCCGGTGCATATGAGCGACTAAGCATGTTGGCCAACGATCTCGAACGCGGAAGATAGGGAGGAATGAACGGTGTCAATCACTGGCAAAACAATAACGGTTGGACGGGCAGAATACGACAGAATCAAAACTTTCGGAAATGTAGTTATTCGTTGCAAACAAACAGGAGAATACACCTTATACGGAAATAGGTTTGGAGAAGTTGTCATTGAGGATGGATTGGCACCTTATTGTCCGGAATGCGGCAGTGGCGAATGGATGAAAAACGAAGATGAAGGCTTGAACAATTACTGTGGACAATGCGGAACAAAATTAGATTGGGGTCGATTATCGCCCAACGAAGACAGGGTTTCAAGCAATCCAGAACAGACGAGGGAATGAAAATTGACGCGCGGCAATCCCGAATGCGGAAAATGAGAGGCGAGGTGAAAATATGGAACAGTTTTTTGATAAAGATTTATTCAAAGAAACTATTGGCGATATTATCATGAAAGAATTTAAGGGCTGGACACTCACAGATGATTCGGACGGCCATGTTTGCGACCATGAAACATTTGCCTCCGAAATAGTTTATGAGATTATGCGGGAGTTGTTTCCGAGAAAATAGGACGAGGTGATGTAGTATGAGCGAGATATTGAAAAGCAAAAATGTCATTACCAGAAAACCGCATGATTGCTTTGGATGCAATAAAACATATCCTCCTACCACAAGCATGAAAAGGCAATCCATAAAAGATGGGAAAACCGTATTTACTTCATATCTATGCGAGACTTGCCAAGAAGTCGTTGCCAGAACATTTGAATATGGGGATGAGTTTGGTGAGGGTGAGGTACGCAACGGCGATCCGGAATATTGGGATGGGGTAAATCAAGAGTTGCGGGAGGGCGATGTAGATTGACAGCGAATAAAAGCCTGAAAGACCGATTTGAGCAATATGTATATTTAGGGCTGGCTATTGAGAGATTAGAGCATAAGATAAACGAAGCGTATGGATCTCACTTCCGATGTAGCGTGCAATCATCTAATGGCCCAGGATATACCCTCATAAACGAATCAATAGGAGGATATGACAATATTGGGCACGCTCAAGAGCGAATACAGGAAATGCGATCAGAGGTTTTTGAGTTTGGAACAGAAATGGATCAAGTGGAAAAGATTATTGATTCAATACCCGACCTAAGAACCAGACAAATAATGAGTTTAAGATATTTGGATGGGAAGCGCTGGCGGGATGTAGTGGCATCGTTGGGACACCGAGAATCGGAAAGCAGCGTAAAGATGGTTGCGAAAAGATTTTTTGAAACTTGTGACGAATGTGACCAATGTGACGAAACGGCATAGTAAAATTAAAGTGTGGAAATGCGTTGATAGCCAAATATCGGCTATATCAGCACCCCACGATGCGGAACAGGGCAGAAACAGTTAACGACACTGCCCGGATGGCCGCATAGCCGATAACGCTACGAGCGTTCAAATATACACGATCCAGCAAATACCCGGCGTGTCCGGGCGGTAATTGCCGGATGGAAAGGGGGATGGACGGCATGAAGCGATGTTGTAAGCCTTTTAAAAACATGAATGAAAATATGATGTGATCTGCCTGCGGCGGCGCCATGAGTGTGCCATGCCTTGCGGCCACAAACGAGTGTGAGCCGCATAAAACCATTCGATGCCATGAGAGCAACGGAGGGCACAAAAATGAAGTAGTTATTTTAAGCGCTTAAAAGAATATACTACAAGGCCGCTGGACAAAAGTGCGGCGGCCTATCTATCGGCATAAGGATTTATGCAGGTTCAACTCCTGCAATGCTGAAACCTTCCTTTCAATCCCTCCCTATCCCGCTGGCTACGGCTGGCGGGAACGAATGCTAAATATCAACGCACAGTATGGCTGTGCCAACAACCAAGCCAAAAACATAATGCCAGCAAATGCCTTTCTCGAATAATCTTGACAGGGGCAAAACAATCCCTGACGGCTACGGTTTCGAGATTGAGAATAGCTGAGAGGAAATTATAATAATTAATCGCGGGGATTTGCATTGTGTTCCCCGGCTTGATTGTTGATATGATTTAATCAGCGCGGAGCTGTTTAGATACCAGGGGATTATGTAGTTGTCGGTTCCACGAAGCCCACAAATCGGTTGAACCGTCCGCGAAGGCGTATACTACCGCACGGCGTACAGGAAACAGAGTGCTATAGGTTCCCTTGCAATAGGGTTTTCGACACGCTATCGGAAAGACAAATATTGCATGGCAGCCGGGAAATAGCGGCAAGCTAGAATGGTAAAACTTTCATTCAACCCTGTTATACAGGCTGAATGTATCGGGGAAGTTTCATCTTGATAGCCGGTAACGGGTGCGGATGTTTATAACCGATTGATCTTACCCATGGGAGCCGCGCCTAGCTAACGCGGTTAATATTCAATAAGCCGCTACACCGGCAGCGGGATATAAAAGGGCGGTAATGAAGATGCCGCAATCCCGCCCACGTAATTCCTGCCTGAGTTGGCAGTGAGGTGGGCGGGGTGAGTGGCGAAATCAAATGAGGCCGCCGTCCTTTTCAGGCAATCACCGACCGCCCACACAATCAACAGCCTTGCGCTGATAGGGGGATAAGTTTATGAGTAATCAACTTACATATGAGCAGCTTTTGGATATGGAAGGCCAAATCGTTAGGGTTGTCGATAGGGAATGTGACTATCACAGCCAGATATGCGAAGTCTCATTATCGAATGATGATGCGGGAGATTTGTGGCTTACACTTTCGAATGGCGGATATGAATTTGCATATGATCCCGCTGGAAAATGTGTAGATGGAGAATTTGAAGCCTATTTGGTTGAATAACCCGGCCTCCGCAGGCCGAACAAATTGAATAATTACGTCTCGCATTCGCGGGGCGTTTTTATATCCCAAAATTCGGGGATAGAGTAGCGCACTCGAAAAACGGAAAGCCTTATCCGTCCTCCCCGGATTAAATTTTAAGGCGTTACGGAAAGGCGGTAATATGAGTGAAACATATTGCTAGTTGCAGTTTTGGCGAAGATAGCATGGCTACAGTGATCACAGCAAGAAGACAAAATGAGCCACTTGACGAAGTTGTTTACTGTGAGGTTATGTTTGATAAGGGTATCAGCGGGGAAATCCCGGAGCATCGAGAGTTTATATATAGCACAGCAATTCCAAGACTGAAATCATGGGGAATAAAAACTACCGTCCTACAATCAACATGGACATATATCGACCATTTTAATTTTGTAATCACGAGAGGCGAGAGAAAAGGAAAGCTACGCTCATTTGCGCTCTGTGGAATCTGCTCTGTGAAGCGAGATTGTAAATTACCTCCTATCGCGCAATACCAAAAATCCTTGTCAGATGATGTTGTCCAGTATATCGGAATTTGCAATGACGAAGAAGATCGGCTGTTAAGCATGGATGGGATATCACTGCTCGAAAAGTATGGGATATCCAAGTCGATGACCGGCGATATATGCAAGTCGGAGGGAATGAGATCGCCCATTTATGAGTTCACAAACCGTGGGGGTTGCTGGTTTTGCCCGAACGCCAAGGAAAAGGAGCTGCGTCACCTATACGATCATCACCCTGATTTATGGGTGAAAATGCTTGAATTACAGGCATTGCCAAACAAGGCAACGGATAAATTCAATCGCACTATGAGATTTGACGAAATAGACGCAAATTTCCGGTTTGATGATATGCAAATGAATTTATGCGAACAAGGCGCATAGCATATCTTATAACGCCCCTTGCGGGCTATCAAACAAGCACCTAAAAGGGTGCTTTTATTATATCAAAATTGAGGTGAGGTGATGGCGCTAACTGAAAAGCAGAAGCGATTTATTGATTACTATGTCGAGACTGGCAACCAAACCGAAGCGGCGCGTCTTGCTGGCTATAAGCAACCTCATGTCCAAGGCGCTCAAAACTTAGAAAAACTTAGAGATTACATAGAGGAACGTAATGAAGTCTTAGAGAGCCAAAGAATCGCCAATATGACAGAGGTGAAAGAGTTTTGGAGTGCTATACTTCGCAGTGAGGATGAAAATGTCCGCGACAGGCTGAAAGCCTCTGAATATATTGCCAAGACCAACGCGGCGTTTGTTGATAAGGTTGAGCATGGTGGCGATATCGAATTTAATATAAAAATAGATTACGGTGATGGTGATGAGGAAGACGATACAATTTAATACCGTATTCAAGCCCTTGCATCATTCGCGGCATAGATACGTTGTCATGAAAGGCTCTGCCGGTAGCGGAAAATCTGTTGACGCGGCACAGTCGTATATACTTCGCTTGATGAAAGATAAGGGACGGAATCTATTGTGTGTGCGCAAGTCGGAAGTGACCAACCGAGATAGCGCATTCGCCGAGCTTATCGGGGCGATCAACCGCATGGGATTTGGAAATCACTTTACCGCTACGGTTAATCCTCTAAGCATAACGTGCAAAAACGGAAATAAGGTTATATTCCGAGGTGTCAATGATGAGAAACAGAGAGAAAAGCTGAAATCTATCACTTTTGACAAGGGCAAGCTGACTGATGTCTGGATAGAAGAAGCGACAGAGCTTACCCAAAGCGATTTTGAGATTATAGATGACCGTTTGCGCGGTGAATTACCATCGGGACAGTTTTACCAGATAAAAATGACCTTTAATCCGGTTAATGTGTCCCATTGGATTAAAAAAGCCTTTTTTGACACATCCGATCCGAACGTACTGACCCACCATAGCACCTACTTAGATAACCGATTCGTGGATGAAGCCTATAAACAGCGTATGGTGCGCCGTAAAGAGATTGACCCGGAAGGTTATCGTATATATGGCCTTGGTGAGTGGGGTGAGCTGGGTGGCCTTATCCTGACCAACTGGAAAGTTGGGGGCGAAAACGATAAGCCTATTTCACAGGATTTGCAGCACTATGACAGCGTGACGGTAGGGCAGGACTTTGGTTTCAACCACGCAAACGCTATTCTGCTTTTGGGCTTTAAGGACGGTAATATTTATATCTTGCGGGAAGTATATGTCCACGAAAAGGACACTAGCGAAATCATCCCACTCGCAAAGGATATACCAAAAAACAAGATGATGTATTGCGACAGCGCCGAACCTGACCGGATTAAGATGTGGCGTACGGCGGGCTATTGGGCTTATCCGGTTGAAAAGGAGCAAGGAAGCGTCAAAGCGCAAATTGACTGGCTCAAGCAACGTAAAATATTTGTTCACCCCTCCTGCACAAATACCATACGGGAACTTAATCAATGGAAATGGAAGAAAGACGAGAGGCAAAACATTTACTTAGATCAGCCGGTGGAGATTTTTGATGACGCTATGGCGGCGCTCCGATATGGAATCGAAGGGCAACGCAAGCCTCGTACATGGTTAAGCGCATAGCCGCGAATGGGTTTTTGTTGGGCGGTGAAATCGTGTATTTATATGCAGCGCTAAAAGCCTTGAAATCTATGAATAAATCTATCGAAATTTGACTGTTTATTGAATATAAATTCAAAAAGTCTCCGAAAATGCGGCAAAACACTTTGTAATACTGAAATAATATGCAGTAAAGACTTATTTAGCGAAATAGAGAACAGTTTTACTTGGCAATCAGCCGCAAGGCTTGTTGCGGCATGAGCGATTGTACAGTCGCGCCCCGGTTTAACCCGCCGGGGCTTTATCATGTCAATATATGGGTAGGAGGTACATTATGTCATTAACAAAACAGGATTTGCAGTTAAACGAGTATTCGACCAACGGTAGCGCATTGGTGGCAAACATTATTTACGAAGCGATAAAATGCAAGGCATATCCGACATTGCCGCGCAAAATAGATGCCATCTGCGAAAAGGCGACAGAGATTTACAAACGGGAATTTGAAAAGATCGGCGGCGATTTTTATTATCGGGCGTTCGCCACATATGATGAATTGCTCAATTGGCTAAAGGAGCATATTTTACCTATCCCCGAAATACAGGAGTTGAATTTATCTAAAAATGAATTTGACGCTGGAATAACGGTGGATAATCCTGATAGGCCAGCATTTGCCTTTACGTCAAGATACTCACCGGCCATACCAGAAGATGATGATTTTATGGACTTGGACGCATTCATACGAAATTTGGCGCATGATTTAATGCGTGAGAACATCGAAATAAATTATAGCACATTTTAAATGATTAGCCCACAGGCTTTTCATATAGCATAGACGGTTGTGCATGGCCGTGAGGACAGGAGGTCACTATGACAACGGATGAAAAGATTGATTATCTATATCGCTTTATTAAGGCGCTTGAAGCTACAATTCCTAAATATGATGAAAATGGATTAAGAATAGAGAAGTGCTATCTGTGTGGGTCAGAGTTTAAAACTCATCCTGAAATGTGCGTCTCTCAAAGGCTTCAATTCTATGGGCGTGACGATATTTGCCATGAGTGCATGACAAAGGAATTGGAAAAACGAGGAATATTATAACCCACCCCGCCCACCAGCGGGATTTTTAATGCGGGAAGGGAGCGCAATGAAGATTAATACATGGATAGGCTCATACAAGGTTAGGGCTTTCCCGTGGATTGATGGGGCCTTGCCTTGGATTGGCGATAAACTAATATATTTTAACGTGCAATATTACAAGCCGGGTCAATCACTCGCAAAGCCGCCCGCTTGGGACAAAACTGTTTACATTACGGATAACGATGCTGGGCAACGCATTCTAAGAGATTTCAAAGAATCGTTGTCTGATTATATTGCTATGATGAAAATTGTGGATAATACCAAAGTTGTCTTGACATTTTAACCCGCTCACCCCACAGAAAGGAGCGATACCTTGACCGAAACGGAACTGATCGGCACTAAAATTGAATTTATGGGCAGAGGACGCACCAATAAGGATATTACCAAGTCCTTGCTTGAAGAGTGGCGCAATGGTGATAAAAAGCAGAATATTGCGGACATGCTGGACGCCGAAGAATATTTCATGTGCAGAAACATCACCATATCCAAAAAGCGCCGCGACTTGCCCGATTATGGCGAAAACTCCACGCTATCAAATGCGAAAATCCCGTCCGCGTTCTTGCGCACGAATGTCACGCAAAAGAGCGATTATGCGCTTGGCAAGCCATTCCTTATCAGCGTGGAGAGTCCAGTGCCCGAGACGCTTGACGAGGACGGAAATCCGATAGAAGACCCACAAGCCGCAATCTATCTTGATGAATGGTCGAAGTATCTCTCCCCCGCCCGAAGAAAGACCATAAAGCGCATTGGCAAGCACGGCGCAATCAATAAGGGTATCGGCTGGGCCTATATCACCATTGACCAGACCGGAGACCTGCTGATGCAGCATGTGGATTCGGAGCAGCTATATCCGGCCTGGGCAGACAAGGAACATACCATTCTTGACGCGATTGTACGGGATTACAAGGTTATCCAATATATCAACAACAACCGCGAAGAAATCAATAAGGTTGAATTTTGGAATAAGGATGCCGTTGAACGATACATTGATGACGGCCACGCCGCGCTGAAGCCCGACCCTGACAATCCGCAGCCTACGGCACACATGGAATTGCCTGGTATCGGTATTGTGTGGGACAGAGTGCCGGTTATTGCCTTTAAGGGCAACGAAGATGAATTGCCCATGTTGAACATTATCCGGCAGCAGATCGACAATTATGATAAGCTGCAAAGCAAATCAACGGACGCACTGCTGGATGATATTGACCCGGTGCTTGCGCTTGAAGGGTATTCGGCAGAACTTGGCGATTTGATAAAGCAGCGCCATATCATGCAGAACTCCCGCATTGTGGCTATTGGCACAGGTGGTAAGGCGTATTATGTGCAGGCCAATCCCGATATTACGGCGGTGCAGGCTAAGCTTGAGGGCTTGAGGAAGGATATTAGGGAATTCGGGCAAGCCGTGGACACGCAAGATGTAAAGTTTGGCTCCAATCCCTCGGGAATTGCCCTAAAATCCATGTACCAAGATTTGGACACCTACACAAACGGCCTTGAAACCGAATTTGAAGTGTTTATGCAGCAGTTGAAGTATTTCTTCGACATATACCTTGAATTCAAGGGAATAGGAACCGCCGAACAGTGGTCGCAGTATGCCATAACGGTTACACTGAACAGAGATATGATGGTGAATACGGCGGCGGATATGCAGGAAACAGTCTTACTTGGCTCTACCGGCGTAAGTCAGGAAACGCAGGACGATTGGAACCCAGCAGTGGAATCCCATACCATTGAACAGCAGCGGCGCGAACGTGAAGCAAAGGCAGCCCTGTCCGACATGAACACAGAGCGCGAACTTGCAAGGCTGAGAGAAGAAAACGAGCGGTTGGCGCGGGAGCGGGAAGAAACGGTAAATAGCCAATAGGCTTTTACAGCATGAAACGGTTGTACAGCCGACGGAGAGGTTTAACCCGCCTCTCCTTTTTCATGCTTAATATTATGGGTAGGAGGTTAATCATGGGAAAAAGTGCTATTGATGCAAAGAGAGGCGACATTTTCAAGTTAGAGCCGGAGCGCCTAACACTGGTGACAGACAAGAATCATCCATTGTACGACCCGCGCGTTGAGAACGAGCCGAGCGAAAGCATGATTGCCAACATTGCCATGCATGGCGTGTTGGAGCCTATTATTGTCCGCAAGAATGGAGACGCGATAGAGGTTGTGGCCGGACGCGGACGCACAAAGGCCGCATTGGAGGTAAACCGGCGCTTTGCATCAGAGGGCAAGCCGCCACTACTGATACCGGCGATTGTTCGCGGCGGTTCTGATGTTGACTTATTCGGCGTCCTAATATCGGAAAACGAAATCCGACGCGAGGATAGCGTTATCAACAAAGGTGAAAAAGCCCGCAAGTTACTTAATATGGGGTATACGGCCCAACAGATTGCCGTAACCTTTGGCGTTACTCGGCAGGCCGTAGAGCAATGGTTAGCAGTGGATGAATTACCGGCCCCGATAAAAGAGGCCGTAGGAAATGGTGAGGTATCCGCAACAGCCGCCTTGCAAATGTCCGGTCATTCGAGGGAAGAACAAGTCCGACGCTATGAGGACATAAAGCAGCGCGGCGAAAGGCCCACGGTTCATACTATGAAAAGCGCCGCCGATTCACCGGATAATAAGGCTGCGCCGAAAATGCGGACACGGCGGGAGATTGAGCGGCGAATAAAGGAATTGTGCGGAAATGACCCATATGCAATAATGCAGCGGAAAGCATTGCAATGGGTTTTGGGAATGGATGATTAGCGGGGGCGATTACGCTCCCGCCCCTCCCGATTGTAGCCCGCTAAAGGTGGTGATATTCCATTTCTATACTCAACAAATCGAAAGAATCCCAAGAACGGTATTGGTCGGAGCGTGCGGAGCGCGTCATCCTTGCCGCCGAAAAAACCGCCGAAGAAATGACGGCCGACCTCGCCAAGCTGTACAGAGAAGCACAAAAGGCTATACAAAAGGAAATTGAATCTTTTTATGGCAAATATGCCCGTGACGTCGGCGTATCCCTCGAAGACGCCCGGAAAGCCCTGAATAAATCCGAGCTGAAATCCTATCTTGAACAGACGCGCGAGTATTACGAAGCTATTGAATCCACAGGTTACGCTTTCGACCCCGCCTATCGCCAAAAGCTACACCGGCAACTATCCCTAAAATCAGCCGTGAGCCGTCTGGAGGCCCTGCAATCAGATTGCCAATTTCAGATTGAGAAGTTGTATGCGCAGGAGCAGGATGCGTTTAGGGAGGGTTTGAGCGGCTCATATGAGGATGCTTATTATCGGACAATATTCAACATCCAACAGGGTATTGGTTTCGGCTCTCCGTTTTCGACACTGAATGTTGAAGCTATAGAAAAAGCCGTCTCGCAAAAGTGGTTGGGCGAAAATTATTCTGACCGCATTTGGACGGATAAAGACCGGCTGACAATCGCAATGGGGCAGATTATTCCAAGAGGAATTGCATTAGGGCAGAATCCGCGCATTATCGGCAAGGACATTGCTGACCAGTTGGATGTGCGGCGGTCTTATGGGGAGCGGTTGGCAAGAACGGAGTTTTCGCGAATAGCAAATGAAGCGTCATTTGATGCCTACAAGGAAGTGGGAGTAGAATCATACCAATATCTTGCTACCTTAGACCATAGAACTTCTGAAATATGCCAAGACCTTGACAATAAGGTGTTTGCGCTTTCTGAAAAAATGGTAGGAGTCAACTTCCCCCCGGCACACCCGAACTGCCGAAGCACCACAATTCCGTTCTTTCCAGAGGATGAGATTGATAGATTGTTCGCAAAAGCAGAACGTATTGCCCGCAACCCCGAGACTGGACAAAACTATTATGTGCCGGCAAATCTATCATAAAAAGATTGGCGGGCGGGACTTGAAAAAGACGGAAACAAGGCGACCTATGAACCGTAAAAACATTGTAATCAAGCCATTTTTGTGATATAATTTAATAGTGGGATATCCCGACGGGCGAAAAGGAAGTTTCCCGCTTTACTTCCCACAACATTATTAAATGGGAACGCAAGGGAGTGACCTTGAATGGAAAAAGACAAAGTTGTAGTATATCGTGGCGCTGAAATTATGCCGGGCTGTCATTGTAGGGCGTGCGGTTGCAATGTGATCGATCTTAATTGTCGGAGCATGAATATCAAACCGTATGACGAATGGGACTGGTGGGCATATTGCGCAAATCCTGCCTGTGAAAATCACAAGGGAGAGGGACAAGACCAAGATATAATCAATTGGATTGAAAATGACACGAGTATTGAATAAAAAGAGCAAGCCGCCGAAAGGCGGTTTTTCTCATGCCCGAAAGGAGCGTTGCCATGAGCCGAGAAGCCGATTTTTCCGAATTGGAGAAGTTTTTCAAAAACTGGCAAGATGCATACAGCGATTTTGAGGACTTCCTAAAAAAGTTTCTGCTCGAACAAGGCTTGCGCGTTATTGCCAAAACAAAACCGCGAACGCCAGTAGATACCGGCGCATTACGCAATATGTGGATGGTCGGGGAAGTCAGGATTGTCGGGCAGGATTTTGAGGTTGAGCTTATCAACAGCATGGATTATGCGTCCTTTGTGGAGTTCGGAGCGCGTAATGTTAATGGCTCGTGGCGTGATGGGAGATTCATGTTTACAATTTCGATAGATGAAGTGCAGAGAGCCATGCCCGCACGTTTTGACAAGGCGTTCAAGGCTTATTTGCAGAGTAAGGGGGCAACCTAATCTCGCGGCGCGGCGTTATGCATAATTTGTGGGAGGTAGCCATGAATATACTGAATATCGAAAACCTATCAAAGAATGATTATTGCTATCTTGAAGCGCTGAAACAGGCATTAACTCAGCGCGGAAATTTCGATAGGGACACAACGGAATGTTTGAATGATTTAAAATACCTATTCGCATATCGAATAGAACTGTCTAAACAGCAAAAGCAGATAGATCAACACATATTAGAACAGTTTAAAATACCAAAGAATTGCAAGAATCCATGTGAGCGTGAATAATCCTCACCCGTATGGGCGTTTATTTTGTTTGGAATCAAAAAGTGAGGTGTTATTATGGATTTAACAATTACCGAAATGATGCAGGATAAAAGAAAAATTGAAAGAGAAATCAAATCCCGCCTAAATGAATTTTGCAATAAATATCATATTACAAATATTGATATAGGGATTTGCAACTATAATTGCCTGGGTGATAAGGCTGTACATATAGGCGGTGTAGTAATCAGCGTGGAGTACGAATAGTAAAGGCGGTGACGCAGGAGGCGAACAACTGTATGCGAATATATTACGCAATCCGCAACCTGACATTTCCGATTAGATTGTTTTTTATAAATCTGTATTGTGATATTCGGGAAAAGGAAAGACCGCGAGTGCTTACGTGGGATAATTGCTTTGAATTTAAGGTTGATGATATTGAGAGCGGCGACGCGCTATAGCAGGAGGTGCCATTATCGAACAGATAAGATGTAATTGCCATGATCGTGCAAAGATTGTGGCGGAGCGTGACGAACAGGGCAATGTTTATGTGCTGTGTAGGGGCTGTAAAGAAAAAATAAAAATAGAAACTGACCCTAAAAAGCTATGGCCGAACGCAAAGACAATTCATATCGAAACACCAATAGAGCCGAAAAAGGAGAGCCGAGAAGATGAATAATCCAATGCAGCCCGTTGTAATCGCAAAAGATGGCCTTATAAGATTTAAGGCAAATGAAATTGTGCAATATCTTCTTGATAATGGCGGAATTGGCCTGAATCAGATAGCAATGCTTGACGTTACGGATGGCGATAGAGAACAATTCGCGCAGCTTATAGGCTATTCCGTTAACGGATATGGTGAGTTATCATATGTTTCCGATAAATCGTACAACAAAGCCAACAGGCAAGCAGAAAAATTAAGGAAATCACTGTAATTCAACTAAATAATTAGAGCCATTAGAGCCGTTCATTTCCCTATCGGAAGTGGGCGGCTTTTTATTTTGATCGAAAGGAGTTGATAGCTTGCCTGAAACACGCAAACAGGCCGAGGAACGCGCCGAGAAATTAGGCTTTCCAAAAACAAGCGTTATCTGCCTTGAAAAAGATGATAAATGTTACATAGTGCCGCATGGAATAACAACAACGGCGGCAAGGCATGCGTATGCCGAATCCAGAGACAGGGGATTGAGCAAGGAACGCTCTGCGAAAATCGCACATTCGGTTGAGGAAAAAGCAAATAAATAGCATTATTGACGCCAGCAAGTGCGTTTTGTTTTTCAAATTATGGCTGACGAGCCTATAATACGGACGCTATATAGCGGAAAGGATTTATTATGAGCGAACAACTACAGACGCCAGCAGCACCAGCAGCACCGGCAACACCCGCACCGGTTACACCTACGGCCACACAGCCGGTCACCACGCCTGTACAGGCGGCACAGACGCCAGCAGCGGCGGCAACGGTAGATATTGAACAGCTTACATCACAGGCGGCGGCAAAGGCCACAGAGGCCGCAGAGAAGAAGATGGAGGCAGTCTTTAAATCTATGCTCCAACAGAACGGCATGGACGCCGAATCTATCAACAAGATGACGGCTGAATGGAAAGCAAAACAACAAACACCCGAACAGGCCATGCAAGAATTAACGGGAACCAACGCGGCCCTGGCCGGACAAGTGCAAGATTTGCAATATCAAATATCGGCAATTAGCAAAGGCATATCCGCCGATAGAGCGCCAAAGTATATCAAATTGGCGGAAAGCTATCTTGGCGAGGACGGCGATTTCGGAAAGGCGCTGGATGCCGCATTGGTGGACTTTCCAATCGCCATGCAGCAAGTCGCCGCACAAGAACCGGCCGCCGCACAACTCCCCGTAGGCGTGTCAATCTATCAGCCAGACGGCAGCAAGGGCGCAGGCGGTGGCGAAGACCAATTTAATTTCAATTTCACACCATTAAAACCAATACCAAAAAATGAATAGGAGAGATAATAAATGGCAATTCCTTTGAATTATGCAACGCAGTACGCGCAGGCTCTTGCGCAGGCATTTCCTTATGTACTTAACTTTGGGGAACTTTATAACACCCCGAATAACCAGATTTATCGTGTGGTGAATGCCAAGACAATCGAAATCCCTGTAATCGCCACCACCGGGCGCGTTGACGGAAACCGGGATGTTATCGGCACAAAGACGCGCAACTTTTCCAACGAGTGGGAAACGAAGCCCCTGACGAATCACAGGAAATGGGACACTCTTGTACATCCTCTGGATATCAACCAGACTAATATGGTCGTGGCTATCCAGAACATTACCCGCGTATTCAACGAGGAACAGAAGTTTCCCGAAATGGACAGATATTGCATTTCCAAGATTTATGCGGACTGGGCGGCGCTCGGAAACTCGGCCAGAACCGATACGCTCACCATTGCCAATGTGCTTGGCATATTCGATTCAATGATGGAGAATATGGATAATTCCAACACGCCACAGACTGGGCGCATTCTGTATGTAACGCCGCAGACTTCCACGCTCATTAAAAATGCGCAGGAAATCACCCGCACGTTGAACCTCAAGGAAGACAGAACGCAGATTGTTCGCGAAGTGTCCCGCATTGATGAAGTGAACATTGTCAAGGTGCCTGACAGCATCATGAAGACGGCTTTCGACTTCACTATCGGCGCTGTCGCAGCTCCCGGCGCAGGCACAATCCAGATGGCGCTTATTCATCCCCGCGCAGTCTATACGCCGGTGTCTTATGCTTTCGCGCAGCTTTCCCCGCCCGCCGCTATGTCTGACGGCAAATGGGTGTACTATGAGGAATCCTTTGAGGATGTGTTCATTCTGAACCAGAGGGCGTCCGCTATTGACTTTGTGGTTTCGTAAGGAGGATTATTATGCCTCTAATGATAAGGCTGAACAGGGTAATACAAGTGCCTGATGGCGAGGTTGAGCAGTATAGGGCGAATGGCTATAAGCCATATGGGCCTGTCGCAGAACCGAACACAGACCCGGAGCAGGGGGAAACCCTTGCTCCTGCTGTTTCGGAGGAATCTACGGATTACAACGACATGGATGATGAAGCGTTGGCCGCGCTTGCCGCTGAAAGGCAAATTGACACCACGGATAAAACCCGTAGGCAAGTGATAAACTTGCTCAAAAAGGCCGAATAAGCTTGTGCTTATGCGATTTTAGCTTGTTTTGCTATCCTTAAAATGATATAATATATACAAACGAATGGAGGAAATGAGGATGAAGAAAATTGTCAGCCTGTTTCAAAGAAATTATGATGGCGACCGCCTTATTCGTGACGAAATTGTTCCCGGCGCAGAATGGGTTGTTGCTGGTGAGGGCATTGCTACCCGAAAATACGACGGCACATGTTGCATGATTAAGGATGGCGAATTGTACGCTCGTTATGATGTGAAGAAAGGCCGAAAGCGGCCTAATGGCTTTATTCCAGCACAAGAACCTGACCCCGTTACCGGACACTGGCCCGGATGGGTAAGATGTAGCCGGGATGATAAGCAGTGGAAATATCACTTTGAAGCGTTGGATGATTTACAGAACAGCGCAAGCGGCTATGTATTTGAGGATGGCACTTACGAATTGTGCGGCCCTAAAATCCAAAGCAATCCAGAAGGGTTTGAAAAGCATGTTTTGATTCCTCATGATGGCGCAATTCGTTTCCATGACGCTCCCCGGGATTATGAGGGATTAAAAGCATGGTTCCCGGGTAAAGACATTGAAGGCATTGTATGGCACCATCCAGACGGACGCATGGTGAAAATCAAAAAGAAAGATTTTGGGCTGAAACGATAATCAAATATAAGCGTCTGCCAACAGGTGGGCGCTTTTCTCATACCAAAAAGGACGGTGATACACATGCCATTGAGCGAACTGTCGAGACAACAGATAATCAACAAACGCCAGGAACGGGCAGAGAAACCCGAGCCTGAAAAAACGGCTGCGAAAAAGCCGAAGAAGGAAAGCATATTTGCGGTTGAGCCGGAGGATGAATCGGAGGCGGGTGACGGATGAATCAACCGATAATTGAATTTAAATCACAGGAAGAACTTGACGCTTGCCTTGCTGAATGGCAGGAGCGTCTTTTTCTTTCGGATTGGATTATTAAAGCAGCATTATCAGACCCTGGCACGTTGGCAATAAACGGCGAACGGATGCGTGGCATAAATGAGTATCAAGCGGCCATTAAGACGGCATCGGTAAGGATTGAGCGGCTAACCATTGATACGGAAGATCGGATAGCGACAGGATGCCACGAATTGACATTGGTGCACGAATTATTGCATTGCAAATTTATATTGGCAGACAACGCGCCGAATACCACCGAGGGCGGATTCATGGGGCTTGCAGAGCATCAGTTAATAGAGCAAATGGCAAAATCCCTAATCATGGCAAAGTACGGAATCAAGTTTGGTTGGTTTAAAAACTTTTAAGGGCGGTGGTGGAGATGAATATACTTGATACCGTCAAAACCCTACTTGGCATAACGGACGATTCTAAGGACGCGATTCTGACGCTGTATATCGGCATTGTAACGCAAGGCGTACTGAATGCCACTAACCGCCAAGAACTGCCCGCAGAACTCGAATATGAGGCCGCTATGATGGTATTCGATATGTATAACGAATTGTCCAATACGAGCGGCACAACAGGTAAGGCAACCTCGGTCAGCGAAGCCGGAAGAAGCGTCAACTTCGATACATCACAGGCACAATTATGGGCAGAGAATCGCTTGAAGCAGCGAGAATCGCAGATACCTAGTTTTCGATTGCCGTACAGGATAACGGAGAGGGGGCGGCGGGATGGCGTTTGACTTTGGGCAGATTGGCGGCATTATCGGCGATTATATGGACACCGACGAAATTGACATAGGCCGTTCGCAACTTATCACGTTGCCGGATGGCTCAACTACCGTCACAGACCCTAAGACCCCGATATACACAAATGTGAAATGTCACCTATCCTTCAATTCCACCGATAACCCCGATCCGGTCAGCGTGGGCAGCGTCCCTATAATCATGAGCATCACCATTAATTGCCCTGTCGGTGTGGATTTGCAGAATGCAGACTATATCATGGCGCGTAAGCTTGCAGCAGATGGTACGGTCTTGGAAGAATACCAGGGGACTATAGGTGCGCCCGCAACCAGTCAAAGCAGGCAATCGGCGGTGATGGAAATGAGGCAAGCGGTGTAGATAGTTTATATTTTCGTTCCGTCTGGAAATTCAAAGACAGCGGTATAAACCGCGCCGAGGGCGGCGGCAATCCGCTCTAATTCTTCCATAGAAAATGTTTCACGCTTTAGCTTTTGATTAAAGTTTGAGGGTGTCATGCCTATTAGACGCGCTAAGGCGGCTTGGCTTATTCCCTTATATGCAACAGCCATATTGATTTTTTGCTCCATTGTCATTGAAATCACCCCCATTAAACAGTATAAGCGATAATCAAGGCGTTGTCAAGTGATTGCTGTACGTTATAAATGTATCAGTAAAAAATATTTAGAGAAATGTTGATAAAACACTTGACAACATTAAGCGATTGCTGTATACTATAATCACAGGAACAAAACAAAGTGATTATGGAGGGTATGAACATGATGAACACAGAAAAAGCCAAGAGAATCATTCAAGCGATAAACGAGACTGAGCGGCAACTTGAAAGGGCAACCAAGAAATATAACGATTCCATAGCTTGTTTAAAAATGGACATTGCCGAAAATGCAGAATTGGGAAATCCAAAATCCGCTAACAGGGCGTGGGTTGACTATTGCAACGAAGATAAAGCGGAAATGAACCGCTACAAGGCTCATATTGACCGCCTTGCAAAGATGTTGCATGAATGCGTGGAGGGTGCATAAAATGAAGCCTATCGAAATCACAGGCGCGTCACAAAGGGTAAGCGTAAATGGCGCGGGCGAATGGTGCGCTCTTTATATGTGCCATAAATGTGGGGATGAATTCGCCTATAGCCATGAATTTTGCAGAACTGAGAAAGATGCCCGCGAAGAAAGTAACACAAGATTTGATGTGCAACAACGCAGATATTGCTATCGGTGTGGATACAAATTGACATCTCTTGATGATATTCCAGAAAGCGCTTATATTGCAGGGCTGAACGCGGAAATTGACAAATTGGAAGCTAAAAGACGCGACTTGATTGATGAAATAATTACATTGCGGAATTGCTTTGATGGACAGCCGGAAGCCGCAAGGATTGCAATGAGTAAGGGATGGATAAGGATGATTCCTTGCGATAACGAAGAATAAATACAAAAGGCTCACCATTCGGTGGGCTTTTCTTATGCAAAAAGGAGGGAGCGACAATTTATGAATTAATGGCAACCAGCGTCACATCTTCCCTCGGCATACGGCTCCGCGAGATATTCCCCGGCGTGACTTGGTATCGGGAGACGATACCGGCGCAACTTCTTGTTTACCCCCATTTTTTTGTGAATCAACTTACGCTTAACATTCAACCAGAGCGCCGCAACCACTGGTGGGTAAGCTTTTTCGCCACTATGCGATATCATGTAGCCGCCGACCCTGCTAGCGTTGTAGGTTCACTACAGCAGCTGCTTGATGACGCGAGTATAAAGTTGTTGGCGGACTTGGATTATATTTATTGGAACGGTATACCGGTGCGAATAAGCAATCTCCGAACCGAAAAAGTGGATGGTGTTTTGCATTGCTTTTGTAATATTGATGTCATGGCAACGAAGCCGATTGAACTTGATCCGTTGCAAGAGCAGCTTGAGGTTAATATTGCGCGTCCGTAAGGCTAAAACCCTTGTAGTTATGCCGTTTTTGTGGTATGATTAAAGGTAGAATGGTGGTGTTTTTATGGGCAGGAAGCTGAGAGATAAGACTGGGAAAACGCACACAATGAACAACGGGCTATGCGCAACCATTATCGGATATCGCAACTGGAACGATATTGACATTCAGTTTGAAAATGGTGCCATTGTTAACAATGAACAATATGGACATTTTGAACGCGGAAACATTAAATGCCCAATGCTTATTCGGCAGATTGATGATTATGCAGAGGTCATAAATGTAAATATTGATCCAGTGGTTACGTTTATGTTGGATGTAGAGGATTTACCAGCGCTTGGCAAATGGCTTTGGTTTAAGGATAGCAAAGGATATATAGTACGAAACGCCAATCCCGGCACCATTAGACTTCACCGCGTCATCATGAACGCTCCCCTTGATATGGACGTTGACCATAAGGATGGTAACAAACCAGATTGCCGCAAGCGTAATTTACGCATATGCACAAAAGCAGAAAATACACGCAATCGCGCAATCCCTAATACTAATACGAGCGGATATAAAGGTGTGAATTGGGATAGGCAAAAGAGAAAGTGGCGAGCGAAGATTACAGCGAACGAACACCGAAATCATATAGGATATTATGATACTGCAAAAGAAGCCGCCCGCGCCTACAACGAGGCCGCGCTCAAATATCATGGCGAGTTTGCAAGACTGAACGAAATATAACCCACAATCAAATAATCAAGCGTTCATCTTTTGGGTGGGCGCTTTTTTATATCTAAATTTAAGGAGGTAAATTATGAGTGGAGGACGCTGGCTTTCACAGAACAAAATCCGGCCTGGAAGTTATATAAATTTTGTTAGCGTTCCGAGGCCTACAATGACTTTGGGAGATAGAGGAATTGGGACGATGGCCCTTCCCTTGACATGGGGTAGTGAAAATTCGCTTATTGACGTTTACAGTACCGACCTACTGGACGGCGCAAGTCTATCCAAGGTAGGTGTAACGGCTTTTGACGAGGCGACAGAGCAAAGCGCGAAATTGCTGACTCTCATGCTCTCTAATTGCTATCTGGCAAAAATTTATCGGCTGGATACTGGCGGCGTTCAGGCAACCATCACAACTGGAAGCCTTACCGCAAAAGCGAAATACCCCGGCACATTCGGGAATTCAATTACAATATCTGTTGTGGAATCTGACGGACTTTTCACGGTGACCACATTCGTTTCCGGAACAAGCCGCGACATTCAGACCGTATCTACAGTGCAGGAGCTTTCCGGCAACGCCTATGTGGAGTTTAGCGGATTCGGTGCGTTAACAGCCAATGCGGGCATTCCGCTTATCGGCGGAACAAACGGAACGTACACCGCAGCAACCGCCTATCCGAATTATCTCGCCCTTGCAAGCCGTGCCAGATGGCAGACAATGGCTGTGCCTTTCGATGGCGCAACAGTCAATGCACAAATCGCTACGTTCGTGAAGACCATGCGTGATGATGAAGGACGATATGTGCAGGTCGCGCTTGCCAATTATGATGGTGCAGATTATCACGGCGTGATTAACTCCGATTGCGGATTCAGACGCGCCGATGATGAAGTTACCGCAGATGAAGCAACGGCGTGGGTGGCTGGGGCTACGGCGGGCGCATCTATTATTCAATCCAACACTGGCAGGGCAGTTACTGGCGCACTTTCCATATTGAATGAGCGTACCAACTCAGAGATTATCGACGCGCTCAAGTCCGGAAAATTCATCCTATCTGCCAACCAGCGCGGCGAAATTATTGTGGAACAGGATATCAACAGCCTACACACCTTCACGCCGGAACTGGATTATGCTTTCAGCAAAAACCGCGTATTGCGTACTTTGGACGAAATCGGAACGAGCGTTACCGATGTTTGGGAACAGTCCTATCTTGGTAAGGTGAGCAATAACGAAAACGGTCGCATGATATTTAAGGCTGATATTGTCGGCTATCTTAACGAGCTTCAAATATTGGGTGCGATTGATGAATTCGCGGGCGCTGATGATGTAGAAGTTATTCGCGGAACTGAGGTTGATGCTGTAGTCTGCAACATGTGGATCAAGCCCGTGGACAGCATGGAAAAATTGTATATGACCGTAAATGTGCAGGGATAGGAGGAACACATAAATGCCATTATTGTATAATCAAATACCCATAAGCGGCCAAGCCGGATCGGTCATATTGACTATTGACGGAAACGTCAGGGAGTGGGCGACTATAAAAAATATAGCCGCTACAATTACATTGATTGATGATCCCTATAAGGTAATGGGCGGAAATGGCGCGACCAGACATAAATTCGCTGGGTGGGAGGGCGCGGGCGATGTTACCTATCACTACATGGATAGCACAATTACGAAAATTATACTAGGCTACATCAAAAGCGGAAAGTACCCTGACATTACAGTTGTAATAACGAATGATGATCCGGCAAGCGCGGCGGGAAGACAAAGCATTAGTCTAATGCATGTGATGTTCCCAACGGTTGAAATCGCAAAATTGGATGTTGAAACAAATCTTCTGGAAGGTTCTTCGTCCTTTACATTTAGCGACGTTTCAGGGCTGGAACTGTTTTCAGACTTACAGTTATAGGAGGATATTATGAGTAAATTAGTAGATTTTCTGGCGCTGCCCGATATTTCCAGCATGGAGGAAATAGTTAAAATCAATGACCGAATCGGCGAAATCACTATCAAGCCCATGACGCAAACGCAGTGGGAAAGTTATCGGGCAAGATGTACCGGCAAGGTAGGGAAAAAAGGCGTTGATTTTGATAGTGAGAAGTTTAATAGCCTTATCATGGTTGGGCAAGTTGTAAACCCTAATTTTTCCGATGCTGATATGTTGGGAAAGGCCGGGTGTTCTACGGCGTCGGAATTTATATCAAAGAAGATTCTACCGGGCGAAGTTGCGGAAATTATTTCCCGAATTACAAAATTGAGCGGCTTCGACAATGATATCAACGAGGATATCGAAGAAGCAAAAAACTAATAGCGGAGGACGGCGAAACAAGCTACTATGTCCTGGGGCTTGACTATGGATACATTCATTGTCTGCCTAGCGAGTTTGCCGCCCTCCCTCAAAGGGAAAAAGCCTTATTAATACAAGCTATCAAAGAAAAATCTGATTCTCTCAGACGACAGGCTGATAGACAAAAAGCGGAAGTGGCCAAGGCAAAGAGCAAAAGACGTTAACTCTGTTCTTGCGATTATTAGTTTAATATGGTAGAATGTGGGCAAGGAGGCGTAATTATGAAAACATATGTAAAAAGCTTTGCTGGCGCACATCCTACACCCGAAAAATTGGAAAAGCAAATCAATGAATTCATTCAACAGGAAAATGCAACAATCATAAATGTATCATTATCTTTTCACCCTGTAAATAAATATACGATGGCATTAGTGGCATATTCTAAAGACTGACATTATCTACAATTTATGCAAATTCTATTAAAGCAATCTCTTAAATGAGGTTGCTTTTTTGTATGCCGAAAAGAGGTGATAACTTGGCAACGATTTCCAGCGCTCTTGCGTTGCAAGATTCCATGAGCAAGCCGATGCAGGCCATTACAAAGGCTATGAACTCAGCGCTGACCGCTATTCGAAGTATTAAGGGCGCAGAACTCGGGCCCGAATTCGCGCAGGCGGCGGCAGATGTTAGGTTGGCTACGGATGAAATAGACCGGATGAACCAAAGCCTTGAAGATACGGGGCGAATCAAGGGATTCGAGAGTCAAGAAGGGCAGGCAACGGCGTTTAATGCGGCATTGGAATTAACGCAAAAAGGTCTGCGAATCGTTAAATCTGCAATCAATGAAATTGGCGAATTGACTGCTTTGGTTGATATGCAGAGGCAGGCAGAAACATCCTTGGCCGTTGTTTTGGCAAATATGGGGAATACGTATGAAGATTATCAAAACATATTAGAACAAGCCAGCGCATTATCGGTAAGGACTACATTGGATCAATCGGGTCTATTGGCTGGAATGGCTGAAATTGCCACATATGTTAGTGACCCCGCTGCCTTAGAAAAGATAATGCCTACTTTTGCAGATTTTGCAATAGGCATGAATGCTGGCGATCCACAAATCGCACAAGCCCAAGCCGTACAATATGCAACAGCATTAGGCAAGGCATTACAAGGGCAATATGATGGACTCACCAGAAAAGGATTTACCGTATCTGAGCAGCAAAAAGAAATCATTGCGACCGGAACGGAAATGGAAATAGTCGCAGTCGTTGCAGACATCATCGGTGAATCTTGGGATGGAATGGCTGAAAGCATTGCGCAAACTGATCTTGGTAAGATTGTCCAAATGGAAAACCAAACAAACAGCTTAAAAGCCGCAATCGGAGAGGGATTATACCCATACTTATTAGAATTCAAACAATTTCTATCTGATGTATTAAATCCAGCGTTGGAGTTTGTGGCAGAAAATTTAGATGTTATTGTTCCTATAGTAACAGTTTTGGGCGCGGCGATAGGTGCGCTAGCCGTTGTCGTTGGGATTTATACTGTTGCTCAATGGGCGATGACTGCAGCCGCTTTAGCTTGGCCTGGAACGTGGATAATTGTTGGCATTGTGGCTCTTGTCGCAGCAATAGCAGTTGTTGTAAACAAATTAGGTGGATTTGAAATCGCATGGATTAAGGCAACTGATGGAATTTACAATGCCGTTAGCTGGCTAAAAGAAAACGCATTGCTACTATTGGATGGTTTAGTTAATGGTGCTATTGATAAGGTAAACTGGCTGATTGATAAATTAAATATGATACCAGGCGTGGAAATATCAGCCGTAGAAAAGGTTACTTTTGGAGCAGAAGCAGCGATTGCGGAACAGGCAAAACGCGAAGCACGCACGACAGAAAGCGCAGCAAGAATTGCGGAAATAATGGCAGAGCGGGAAACTAAGTCGCAAGAAGAGCAAACAAAAAGATTATTCGAAACGGGCGGCTATAATCCTGACGACGATCCTATCAATAATGTTATTTCTGGTTCCGGTTCCAACGCATCAGTGAGGACTTCCGGCGAAGTCAAAATCGACGGCGAAGATATAAAAATGATGTTGGATGTTTCCACGCGGGGATATCAACAAACATTCCAGACGTTAGCGCCGCAAGTGGACTTAGGTGGAGTTGTAATCAACGAGAATGCCGACGTGGATTATTTTGTGAACACCCTGGTTGATAGAATAGAAGAAGCATCAGGATCGAGGTTGGATTAAGATGATCGACTTAACTTTTGAGTTTCGCCGCGATTCCCTCACGCTCCCAATAAACCCGGAAAATATCGAAATCTCTGAACCCGGCGACAATCAAAAAGCAAATGTTGTCGGGCTTGGAGAAATCGTTATCCCGAGGGAGCGCGGCCTTGCTTCGTTTCAGATATCCAGTTTCTTTCCCGATGATGGGGACTTGGAATTCTTCAAGACATGGAGGGATGCCAAAAGGACGGGCCATTTTACTGCGGATGGCCTCGGGGTTGATATGAATGTCGTAATCGACGATTTTTCATTCGACCGACGGGCCGGGGAAGAAGATCGGGTATATTACGAGCTTTCTTTGTCTGAATATAGGCCATATGGGGCGCGGATAGTAGTTATGCCCACGCCTACTACGGCACAGCCTGGAGCCGATCAGCGTTCCGATAATAAGCCGCCCACTGGAGGGACCTATACAGTAAAATCAGGTGATAGTCTTTGGGCAATATCAAAGCGCTTATCTGGAAGTGGAAATAATTGGCCGGAGTTGTACAGCGTCAACAAGGCAGTTGTTGGCTCCAATCCCAATTTAATTTATCCGGGGCAGACGTTAACGCTCCCCTCGTCTTGGAGAACATAATGGCGTATGAACTTCTTGTTCAAAATTCATTGACCGGAATTGTATACGATATCACGACCCTTGCAGGAAATATCCAGCATCAAACACAATTGGGCGGACAACCTGGAAAACTCACATTTTCGGTTCAGCAGGACCCCAATGGTGTACTTCAGATGGTTTGCGGGAGTATGGTGCTCTTTTCTGTTGATGACGTGGGCGTATTCAAAGGCTATATTTTCGTTATGGGGACCGATGCCACGGGCGTATATAAAATAACCGCTTATGACCAGATGCGGTACCTTAAAAATGAGGAAGTTTACACTACAAGCAACACGACCGCAAGTCAGATATTTGAACTTGTGTGTCGGGATGTTTACCCAGGATTGCGCGTAAGCGTCACAGGCGACACATACAGACCTCCGGCCCTATCATATAAGATAGTAACCCCAACCACTTTTATTGTGCCAGAATATTTCCATGATAGAAAAACATTGTATTCCATCATCGAATATGGCGTTGACCGCACGAACATCAACGAGGGAGAAAGGCCGATAGCGGATCGCCATTATTATTTCATCAAAGACAAATTCGGCGTGCTGCAATTTACGGAGCTAGGAAAGGAACTGACGAATCTTGTTATTGGCGACCGATCATTGCTTACCAGCTATCAATACGAAATCAGCATAGACAAGAATACATACAATTCCGTTGTTATCGTGCGGGACAATGAGACGACCGGCAAGCGTGATGTGTGGTCCGCATTCGATAGCGGCACGCAAAAGCAATGGGGCAAGCTTCAAATGGTGCAGGAGGCCGACAAAAACGCAAATGAGGCACAGATCGCAAAGATGGCGAAAGACTTATTGGGGCTTCGTAATCGCGAAACCAAGACAATGAAGCTAACTGCTTTAGGCCAAAAAGAACTTGTGGCCGGAAGCGGTTTTTTGTTTGAACTTGAAAAGCTTGGGATTAAGCAAAATATGTGGATTACGAGCGCCACCCACAATTACGAACGGGATTATCATACCATGGAATTATCAGTTTTCATTTAAGGGGGATTATATGAGCAATGCGGCGGACCGCCTACTTGGAGTGATGGATGCAAGAGGCCGTGGCGTAAATTCCGTATCTGAATTATCGTATGGTACGGTGACAAGCGTAAATCCCTTGGTAATTACAAGGGACGGTGGCGCAGCTTTAACGGCTGGATTCTTGGTATTGTCCAGAACATGTAAAGAATTAACCGTGCAGACGGAAACGTCCGGGGAAACCGTTAGGGTTTGGCCCGGATTATCTATCGGAGAAAAGGTGATATTGCTATCATTTAATTCTTCGCAAAAATTCTTTGTAGAACGGATGTGATTTATTGATACCGCAGATCAGCGGCGCTATCGGTGTAGAGCAAATTGAAGTCGTCCCATTCCCGTCCAATACCTACCGCCTCACAGATACGCAGCTCATAGGCTCCATTGACGGCATTAACGCTGTCGAGCAAGCAGTATACCACATCCTATCGACCGAACGCTATGCCTATGCGATTTACGATGATAACTACGGAGTGGAACTCGAAAAGTACATAGGCCGCAGTTTTGGATATCTGGAAACTACTATTCAAAATACGCTTAGAGACGCGCTATTACAAGACGACCGCATTCTTGCTGTGAGCGTGACCAGCGTAACGAAACAGGCGATTGATAGCGCCTTGGTGCAGTTTAACGTTATTTCGGATCGCGGTACTTTTGGCGCGGAGGTGAACATAAATGTCTGACTTTAGCACTATTTTGCAGCGGATGCTTGACAACGTACCGGCCGATCAAGACAAACGGCAAAGCAGTCCAATTTACAACACACTCGCACCCACGGCGGCAGAGCTTGCCCAGATGAATATAGACATCCAAATTTTCGAAGAACAGACTTATTTGCTTTCGGCGGTCGGGATAAATCTTGATAATTGGGCGGCGAACTTTGCGATAACACGGCAAACGTCCACAAATGCTATTCGTATCGCGGAAACGACAGATACCAACGAGCAGCCGATTAATTTGCCAATCGGCAGCCGGTTTGCCACTCCAAATGTTGAGGGCGGCGTTAATTTTACGTTGATTGAAAACTTTGGCGCAGGTCGCAGCTTGCTAGAGGCCGAGACTGCTGGAACCGTTGGCAATGAATATCTCGGGCCGCTGCTTCCCTTGTTCGCAATAAACAACCTCGGCACTGCAACGATGGTCGGTACGCAAATTCCGGCAGAGGATGAAGAGAGTGACGCAAGTCTGTTATATCGGGTGATGTTTCGCCTCAATCGAAATCCTTTCGGCGGAAATATGGACGATTATGAACAATTCGTAATGGACATTGACGGCGTAGGCGCAGTTAAAATGTTCCCCCTATGGGACGGCGGCGGCACAGTGAAACTGTCCATTATTGATAGCGAATTAAATCCCGCCACGGTTGAATTTATTGCCGTTGTGCAGAACTTGATTGATCCAATCCCAAACAACGGTCTTGGCTATGGCATAGCTCCAATAGGCCACCGCGTAACCGTAACTACACCGACCACAATAGCAATAAATATAACGGCAAATGTATCCCTACGCTCTGGATACACGATATCGCAATTACAATCAAATATTGAAGCCGCGCTGGAAGATTACATATCGAGCTTGCGAAAGGAATGGGCCAATACTTCTATCTTATCAGTTTATATTGCTCGCATCAATGCCGCAATCATCAGCGTGGATGGTGTAAACAATGTGACCAATATCGCCATTAACGGAAGTTCGTTTGATTTGGAGCTTACGCAAACGGCGCAATTGCAACAGTTGCCCGTGCTTGGAAGCGTGGTGTTGTCCAGTTGATTCGAGACAACATGAACCGCATTTACGATGATAATTCTACCGTGGATGCAATTGTGGGCGTAGTGCAGCCGGAACTTGATGCGCAGAATGCAACTATTCAAAACCATTTTAATGATGCGTTTCCGGTGATTGCAACTCCTGCCGGTATTCTCAAATGGGAACGTGCGCTTGGGATCATCGCAGACCCGGCAATAGAATCCATTGAATTCAGGCGAGAGCGTATCATTAATCGGCTATCAAGTAATGTCCCATACACGGAACGAACGCTACAAGAACTTCTTGGGCGAACAATTATCGCAAGGGATTATCCTTTTTTTGGCATATGGAGAGCCATAGAAGAAAATTTTGCGTATTGGGAAGATATCGAGCGAAAATATGAGACATGGGACGACCTTGAACGAGCATCCGAAACCATAACCAGTGCATGGAGTTATGTGCTTGATTACCGCAATTATCAGCTTGATATCTATATGTATCGCCCTAGTCGCAATTGGATAAGAGAACTAACGCGCACATTGCAACAAATGATTCCAGGAAATATTGTGTGGGAAATCCATTTATCGCATCCGTTGTGGTCGGCGCTGGAGGAAGATTATTATTTATGGCAAGAGGTCGAAGATAAATATAATACATGGCAAGAATTAGAGGAGGGATATGAAAATGGCTGAATTAAATTTGAATCCAATTGATTCTACGCAACGAGTTAGCGCGGCGGCAATTGGGGCAAATTTTGATATGGTTAATGCAGGATTGACAAATAAGGTGAACATTGGAGCGCCACAGGAGTACGATATACCATTTGCCTCTATAGCTCAAAATCAGCCAGGAGGGCGATCAGTATATTGGAAAAATCAACTTAGTGAAGTAGGAGTAAGGCTGTTTGTTTCTCCTGTTTCCGGACAGGAAATTAGCGATTTAAGCATTATAGCTACCCTGCCCGTTGGCTTTAGGCCAACTTCCACCACGGTTATGTCGTTGTCTGTTGCCGCAGGAGTTGCGGGGACATATATTGGTGGTGCACTTGTTTTGAATCCAAATGGGACGATTCAGTATAGAGGAACCGCCATGACAATAACAGGAGGGCACAATGCGTTTGGATTTATCATGTTTGTAGTACAATAATAATCTAATTCGAATAAAAATAATCGAAAGGTTGTGCAAAATGCGAACAAATCACGCTATTGTAATTGACAATTACGGAAATAAGATTACTTTTGTGCTTGTTGTTAATAATGAGCCTCAATATTACATGCTATCAAAAGACGAGAAATTGATTTACGACGATATCGGCACAGCGCTATCCATGCTCAAGCCTCGTTGGAATGGTTCAAGATGGATTGAAACTGCGACCCCCGCAGAAATCGAAGCAGAGAAGCCCGAACCGGTTCCGTATATTCCGTCTATGGATGAACGCCTACAAGCCGCAGAACAGGCACTCTTAACCATAATGATGGGAGAAATATAATGTATAATTTTATCAAAATTCAATATCAGATTGGGAACATCGACGCAGAACGAGTAGGTCAATATGCTGCGTTGGGATGGATAACTAAATCACAGGCCAAGGAAATTGTGGGGGGATAATATGTCTCAAAAGCTAATCCAACCCGTCAACAAAGCAAAGCTCACTGCAAGCTGGAAAACCACAGCATACACAAATAAATTCGGCTATATACATTACGGCGCTGATATGGTATCCACATTAGGAAATCAAACCGTATACGCCTCCGGTGACGGTGTGGTGGTGGCTTCTGGCCTCGATAGCGTTGTTGGCAATGTGATTGCCGTTCTTTATTTGGACGCAAAGAATAGCCGCACAGGTGCCGTGCAAGATATCATTGTGCGTTATTTCCATTTTGATATTCGCAAAGTCAACAAGTGGGATAAGGTTACAAAAGATACCGTACTCGGATTGTATGGAAGTACCGGACTTGTCGGAACCGGTAAACATTTACATATTGAGGTGGATTCCGACATTGCCTATCCGCTCTACAGCCCTACCGTGCTAAGTTCCAGCTTGCTACGTGGTCGCACTCTCGGCGCCAACGACAAAACAATGAGCAATCCCATGGAATGGCTATTTTGCAAGACCAGCACACCGGATTTTCAGACGTATATCACGACAAATGATGCTTATATCCGAGAAGAAGATAAAATCATAACAATAACTACATTATAAGGAGAGATTATCATGACATCAATCATTCTCATTATCGTTCTCGCCGTAACCGTTGAGGCGCTTGTCGAGTATGTTAAAACCATTATGGGCGCAGAAAAAAATACAATCATCATCCAGATGGCCGCGCTTGCGGTGTCCGTTGCCTTGTGCCTGGCAAGCGGCGCGGACTTGTACGCATTTCTTGGCGTGTCATTTGTTTATCCTGAAATCGGCGTTATCTTGACAGGCGTCTTTGCCTCTCGCGGTGCGAACTATGTGTCCGACCTGATTAAAAAATTACAAAATGTTGGGGCGTAGGCTTGTATTAATTTGCAAATTTAGATATAATGAGGTGAAGATATGGAGCCGCAGGAATTAAGTATCATTGTAGACAGGCTCAGATATGATTTAGAGAAACTAGAGCAGCATAATACTGCGGCTCATGAAAAGATTTACAGGCGGGTTGAAATCTTGGAGCAGCAATCACCTGTAACCGACCATCAGTTTAGTCAGATCATGGCGGCAATACAGGAAATTAAACTGGATTTGAAGACCTTCAAGACGGAAATGGAATCCAGAATCAGCGCCATTGAAAAAGCCCCAGCAAAAAAATGGGATCATTTGCAGCAAACGATTGTAGCGTGTATTGCGTCCGGCACCATTGGATTTTTCATATCAAAGTTATTCGGAGGTTGATTAATTGGAAAAACTTGATGAACTCGCAAAAGAGATTCAAGCTGTTCAAGGCGGTGTAAATGAAGTATTGCGCGACACCCTGGGGGACTATAAGGAGCGCGAGGCTGCAAGAGAGAAGCGTGATGTTCGCCGGGATGTGACCATATGGATGTTAATTATCGGCATTGTTATCAGTTTCTTGTATTGCCAGTGGTCCCTCAGGGATGCAAGCATCAAGCACCAGGAATCTATTGAGCGGATGGCGACTGAAAACGATATTCGATTTAAGGAATTTTTGTCGCAATATGATTTCGAAACCACAACTATAACTGCTGATTCTACGGAGGGCGGCACCGCGCTTGCTAATAATGGTGGTGACTTGACAAATGGCCAGAGCCCAAATAGCAATTCGACGGATGACGCGCAAGGACGGTAATGCCCAGTATCAAGTGTCCAGCGGTCAAAATGTTACTGTCCAGTATTATCCCGAAACCGGAATCCAGCAACAGACAACGCAATATTATAGAAAAATTGAACCAAAATAATTAAGCGCCTTTTATTGGGGCGCTTTTCTCATGCTGGAATTGGAGGTGGTGGAATCGAGCGACCTATCTAAGAAAACGAATCGATTTTTCTTTAACCCTTTCACGCCAAAGAAAGATAAGGAATATATCGCTACAAGACTGCAAGATGATAATATCTTTTCCGCTACGGAAGAACAGATAAACATTTTCAGAATGAGATATATAGATGGAAAACCGGTAAACTTCATAGCAGATTTGACAGGCTATAGCCCTTCCAAAATCAAGCAGGAACTTGCGACCATCCGGGCCATGCTGGACAAATTGAATATATTATGAAGATAGGGGCCGCCTCATTTGAGGTAGCCCCTTTTTTATTATTTCAGCATTGCCAATGCGAACATGAAAACCCGCCGATTAGGGCGGGCATCTTATGGCAATTCTCTATTTTATAAATTCCTCCCCATCAAAAATAAGCGATATTATTTCTCCGTCTTTATCAATAGTAAACTGGAATTTACTTCTAATTGTCGCCCCAAAGCTATTTTGAGAATCGACATAGGATTGGATATATAATAGACCTTCGTTTCTTCCAATATTCCATTCGGAGACGCTGGGAAATTTAGCGGTAGATGGCGATTTAAGTATGCTTTCAATACTTTTTTGTGCAACTAGTTTGGCATTTGCCTGTTCTTCTGCCGTCATATAGAAATCATAAATACTCCATTTTCGTTCGCCATCCGAATAAAGCGTGATATCTTTTTGCTTTACATTTATTTCGTCAATGGAATAATCTTTATTTAATGTTAACATTAATTTCACATTATTAAAGGTTGTGCTCATCTCATAAACCTTTCCGCCCGAATCTAAATCGGAGAAAAACTCCATTTTATCTAATTTATCTAAATCCGCACCACATGTGTATAAGGCAAGCGCAATATCGTCTGCTTGTTCTACTGTACATCCGGTAATTTGTGAAATAATTTCCTCTGATGTTTTACTTTCTTCAGATGCACCACTTTCTGAATTTGGCAAAATTTTCTTTGTTGATTGACTGCCAATAATGCCGCATATAATACTAAGTCCCACGAAAATAAGAATGGCCATTAAGCAACCTTTGCCTTTTTTCTTCGTTGGCGTCGTTATCGGCTGATATGATGGTGGTTGCTTTGCCTGATATGTAGTTTCCGATTCCTGATTTATCCCCACACCACAATTGGGGCAAATTTTTGCCTTGTCGCTAATATCCTTTCCACATTCTGGACATTTAATCAACATAAATCATCCCTCCTACCCCAAATTCTACCACAAAAACCAAATATTCGCAACATAAAAGGCGGGCCGCTCCGGTGTGGAGTTGTCCGCCTTATTTTTTTGTCCTTTTCCAGTCCTTTATATGCCGCTTGAATGGCTTAACCATGCCGTTTTGTTCCCGCAGATATCCTATAATTGAATCAGATGATAAGGAGGGTTCTCCATGATAGATAAGATGGATAAGGCCCTTGCGGATTTAACGGAGATGGCTATAGACATGGTGGAGAATGCAAAAGCAAAGGGCACGTTCAATAAAGATTTCATCGAAACTATTTGCATAATTTTCAGCATGAGTTACGGGAGGTTCTCGGATGATAAGTAATTTGATACAGCCGCCCAAATCGAAGAATGCAGCTATTTCCAAAATGGAATCAGTTCAAGATGCTCCCACAGCGTCTACGACCACTCAAAACGCCGCCAGGTTCTTTGTGAACAGCATGGGTGAAGCGCAGCGTGAACGGTTTAAGGTGATGCTTGCAAGTGGTGTGACTTGCGGAGAATCCATAGCGAAAAGTTATGGTGTGCCGCTAAAAGATTTCATTGCGGAAGTGCAGAAAATTATATGAAGTACACTGACGAAATTCTAAAAACTCAACTCATGCATTGCATGGGATATTCCGCAAGTCAGGCCGAACAGCTAATAGAAAGATATCGGTGCAATTGTGAGTTGGACGACTTGGTGGCCGCAGTGGAAGAAAAAGAAAAGGCTTGCTCCCGGCTTTGACCGGTTGCAGATATAAGACTGTAGGTGTAGGTGCGCTACACCGCATCTATGCCTATAGTCTAATTTTATTGAAAGGTGTAGATTTCATATGGCAGATTACTTTAGCCCGAATGGTAGCCCCTATCCATATGGATATCAAAAACAATATCCCACACGGGTAATTAGCGGTCAGGACATCTTGGAACTGAACGGCGAGCAACAACAAACGCTTATAGGCCATACTTTGGCTTATTGCAATGAACTTGAATCAGCATTAAATGAAGCCGTATCAACAGCAGAAAAGCATTATAAGCGACGTGTTGAAATAGGCGATATCGTGCCTCCTAAATCCGCAGAAGAATTGCTACAGGAGCAAGCAGCCGCACAGCAGGAAGTGAATGCAACTTTATTGAAAACCATCCAGGCGTTGTCTGAAAAAGAAGAACTAATGCAAAAACGGACAACGCAACAGGATGAAGTAAATGCAACCTTATTATCTACCATTCAAAAATTATCAGATAAGATAGACCGGATGGAAAAGGAGGATAATTATGCCGGATTTAGCGCAGATAGCAATGACAGCAGTGAAAGCAGTTCGACCGGACATAGCGGAAAAAGCGGAAAAGGAACTAAATAATTATACTGCTGATCGGGACGGGTTGCAAAGGTTGATTAAAGATAAAGGCGGCGAAGCTTTTTTAAATAGCGCGGTTAACTTCGCCAATAACGCGCCGAGAGTAAGAGCAATGTTTGACAAGTTTGGAATCAAGCCTGAAGCCTTAAAGGATAATGTCATGAAAGAATTGCAAAACTCACAGTCCCGGTCTGCATCAGTTGGAAACTCTTCCGTAAATCCCGCGTCCTCTTCTCTGGAAAGATTGAAAAAACTTCGGTAATTATTTGCCCCGATATTTGACTTCTGCTTCTTTGCGAGCGGTTATCGCATCTTCTAAATTAGAAAAATATCCTAGATGAATCCGTTTTTTGTTTTCCCAGAGATATGCATGCCATCTTCCCGTTCGCTTATGCAACGAAATTCCTACGTATCCAGATGTATTATCGTTTCTCATTCCTCTATTTTTGCTTTGTTCTGCAACTGTAACCCACCGACAATTTTCTGGATTATAATTGCCATTACTATCTATCCTGTCTATTGTTAATTTATCTTGATATCCATTCGCCATAGCCCAATTATAGAATGCTTTAAAATCATTTATCCAAACACTATCGACTTCGATTCCTTTTCCACCATAGTTTTCATATTCTGTTGCCTTTTTATTCATGCAACGCCGTTTCATGTTATCCCATATGGTATATAACCTTGTGTCTCTTTTCCCGTGCTTAATATAGCTTCTCATGAAAATCTCCTTTTATATTTATAATATCATACCTTACGTCTTAAATCAATAGTTTCGCTACAATACGCATATTGCGTTTGTATAAATATTTCTTTAGAAAGGAGAGATTATTTTGGCAAGTTATCAGGTAGAAAATGACATCGTAGGTGGTAGCGGTTTCGGTGGCTTTGGCGGTTTCGGAGGCGGCTGCGGTCTTCTGGTCGTACTTTTGATTCTGTTCGCGGTTTTTAGCGGCGGCGGGCTCTTTGGCCGGCATGACGGACACGGCAGAGATCATGACAGGGACTTCGACGAACTGCGTAGTCGGTTCACTAGTCCGTGTTGCTGCGTAAGCAACTGCCAGATCGACAAGGACGTAGTCACCTCCCGTGACGCCGGTATTCTGGAGCAGCACAAGATTCTGGAACAGAACCTTGAGCGCAAGCTGATCGAGCGGGATATGATTATCCAAGAGCAGAAGAACCAGCTCTTTGTCGGTGGCATGTTCGCAGAGCTTCAGGAAAAACTGAACTGCAAGTTCAATGCTATCGAAGAGCAGCTTGACCGCAAGCCCAATGCAGTGCCGCATTTTGCAAAGACTGTGGATGCTTGTGTCCAGCCGCAAATGAACTGCTTTGATCGGTTCCGCGAGCGTGATGGAAGACGCGACCGCGATGATTGTTGCTTCTGCTAAACCATCTCTCAATTCTTCGTTAGCCGCCTTTTCGTAAAAGGCCGCATGCAGGGCGGCTAATGTCGCTCTGTTTTTTATGAGGTGATATAAATGATACCATTACAGGCCGTTGCGTTGATTTATGCTGGCATGTTATTGGAAAGCCCAACCCGCAGGGAACAATTCACAAAATTCTTAAATGGCGCAGGTGCGGAAGTAGAAAAAATGGTGGGCAATTTTACAAGTAAGGGCGGTGTGGCTAAAAATGATACAGCCGCCGCAGAGGAACCAACCGAATTC
>Ga0153999_1000070_pt1 | contig 56844 bp, 68 predicted proteins | sample TSNC083MetaG_FD_104675 | JGI IMG/M metagenome (GOLD analysis project Ga0153999, IMG submission 104675) | Attine ant fungus gardens microbial communities from North Carolina, USA - TSNC083 MetaG | ecosystem: Host-associated > Fungi > Mycelium > Unclassified | place: USA: North Carolina, Lumber...
AAATCAGCAGATGACTGACGGCGCGCGCCAGCGGATGAAGGGGCTTGTCCATGGGGGTACTCATTCTTTTGATGATAATACTCGGTCGCGCGCTGGCGTCCGTGCCGTGTGTCGATTGCTGCGGTATAACGCGTTGCCTTACAGGGTGATGCCGGCCTGCCAATAGGCCACCCAGTGGTCCGGTTGCAGGCTGTCAGGGTGTGCCAACGGTTTGCCGACGGTGAACGACTGATTGAACCATTTGCTGTTCATCGCCAGCCCCAGCGAGGCCCCGGCCACGCTGCCGCCATCCACCCGATGCGCCTCGCTGCGCAGCCAGCCGCCGTCGAGCGCGGCGGTCAGTGATACCTCGCCGACAACCGGCACGGTCGCGAGCCGTTGGTTAAGTTCGTTGCGCCAGTAGGCGCCGCGGTTGCCAGTCAGATACTGTTCCTTGAAACCGCGCACCGAATACTGCCCGCCAAGGGAAATGCGCTCGCCGGCATACAGGTTATCTGCGCTGGTTTGCCCGTAGGCGGAGGTCAGGTAATAGAGCGACGGCGTCAGCGGATAAAAGTAGCTGGCGCCGAGGCCGAGCTTGCGAAATTCGCGGCGGTCAGCGTAGGGCGCCGCCGGCGCATCGCGGGTGGCGCCCAACCCGCGCAGGCCGTGGGTGACCATGGGGTTGAACGTCAGGTAGCCGCCAGCCAGCGTGCGGCTGTAGTTGAGACCCGCAGAGAGGCTGGCTACCGTGACGCTGCTGTTGGACAACCGCTGTCCGGCAAAGACGTTCTCGGTGCGCCGGCGTGATAAACCCAGGTCAAGCGCCAGCTTCTGGCGGCCGTCACGCAGCAGGGTGCGGTTGACGCCCAGGCGCTGCACCGTCGCATTGCCCTGATAACGATAGCGCGCTGCCTGTATCGGGACGGTCTGATGAAAATCGTTCCAGGCAGCCTGGTAGCTGAACAACCAGTAACCGTAGGGAACGGTAACGCTGCCGCTCAGGCTCCGGCTGCGGCGGTCATGCCGAAAACCGCTGTCCCGTGACGCAGAAAGCGACCACTGGTCGGCAAGGCGCAACGGGTTGTCCAGCACCACGCCGGTATTCATCTGCCCGGTGCCGGTACTTTTCTGGCCGCCGTTATCGGCGCCGAAAGACAGGGAGACCGGCAGGCGTGTCGATGTACGGCGCAGGACCACCGAGGAATAACCCGGCTGCTTTCCCGGTTGTATATCGATGGCCACCTGCTGCGAGGGCAGGCGGTTGAGCTGCTCCATGCCCTGCTCGATGTCGCGCAGGTTAAGCACGTGGCCGACCAGTCCGGGAAACGCCATCCGGAGCGCCGGCGCGTCCTGCCCGTCAAGGCTGACACCCTCAACGCGCCCCTCACTGACGGCCACGGTCAGTGTGCCGCCGGCGATATCCTGTTCCGGCAGCCAGGCCTGCGACGTGACATAGCCGCGCGTGATGTAGGCATTGGTGGTCTCCCGCACCAGGGTGTTGATACCGGAGAGCGTCAGGCAGCGGCCTTGAAAGGAAGACGCCAGATTATCCCTGACCGACCAGGAAAGGTGTTCGGCACCCTGAAAGACGACGCGTTTGACATCATGACAGGCGTGATTTTCCCTGTCCGGCACGGGAAGAGGGAGCGTCGGCAGGTCGGTGGTATTTTGCAGGTCGTCGCGTTGTTGTTGCGCCTGCTCAAGCAGGGCTTTCTGCCGCTGCTCGACAACCTCCAGGTCAGCAGGGGTAATGGGGGCCGCCTGCGCCAGATTTATCAACATCAGGCCGCATCCTGGCAGCCAGTACTCCCTGTAAAACGCCACAATCCTGCTCACAACAGTTAATAGTTATTTATAGGTTGCGAAGTGTAAGTATTTGTCAGTTTTTGTCCAGCGGTTTTTTTGTTCGGTATGAAGGGGGATGTCCCCCCTTTGCTGGCAAGGGTAAGGAAGGGCCGCACGCGGAAATCCCTCCCTGAATGGTAAAAGACTAGTCTGGCTTACGAGAGAGGTTTTCGAGGTTCTCCTTCGCTCTGGCGGTGAAATCATCCGCCTTCTCACCGGCGGTATGAATGGCATCTTCTGCCTTACCTTCGATGCCGGCTGCTGCATCACTGACCCTGGCAGAGATGTCGTCTTTGGTTTCAGACAGCGAGCTTCCTGCCTTTTCAGCCACGTCTTTGACATCGCTGACCGTGTTTTTCATCGCCGATGCGGCTTCTTCCTTTGTTTCATTCACCTGCTCTTTTGTGTCAGACAGTCCGTCCTGAGCCAGTTTTTTTAACTTGTCTGCTGCCGAGCTGATGTCATCAGCGACGTCGTTGATAACCGATTTACCTTTGTTTTTCAGTTCGTCAAAAAAGCTCATTTTTAGTCTCCTGGAAATTCCCGTACTCCATGAGTGTCTGAGTATGCGCGAAAGCGCATGAAGGCGCCAGCCTCAGCCAAAAAGGACACCCACAGGCAAGGGGCGCCGGTAGCCCGGCGAAGCCGGTTCGGGTTTGATAGGTTTCACCGCACCCACCCACCTCCCTGCCAAGCCAACCCCACGCAAAGCCACACTGAAGCGACATTACGCCGTCGGAGTGGTCCCGCCAGAGGCGGGGCGTACCTCCGCGTTAGCGGCCTGAAAGGGCGCTTACGGGCGTGTATCTTAAACCCCAAAGCGCCACCCCCCCCACAGCGACACCCAACACTTTAGTTACAACACTCATCATAAAAGCGACACAGTTCCCCGGCCGTTGGCCGGGGGGCGGCGGCGCTTTTCAGGGTGGGTCAGGTGTTTGGTGGTCGTGCCAATGATGCGGTGGTGAGGTTCGGTGCTAAAGAGCGGACGGAGTTTTTAGTCCATCCGCATTTATCATTACCTTTAGAACTATCTTCACGATAAGAAAGTCTTGTTTACTATGTAGATATTTAATTTTTCATCTTTTGTTTTTGGTTGCGCATAAGCTCATGCGTTTTTTGAACTTTAGGGAGCAAATCAGTCACTTTTTTTATAACATCATCAGGAAGACTTTCTTTTTTCAATACTTTCTTAAATGCATGCAAGAGCCTGTCCTCTGATTCTTCCAACTCTGCTACATAGTGATAATCAGTATCGCCGAAAGTGGCAAGGATCTTACCGTAAAGCTGCTGGAAAGTACCTCTAAAGGTACCTACAGAAGTGGGCTGCACTCCTAACGAGTGTAATTTGTCGCTGAGTGCTATGATGATCTCGGTTTTGGTCGTTTCTGCATATTTAAATAATTTTTTCAATTCTTCCGTAGTTACTTCATTTGCTGCCTGTCGATAAAAATCCGCCCCGTCACGGGCAATTTCAATCAGTTCGTCAAGACTCTCTTCGGTTTTTTCTGTCAGGCCCATAAATTTTTCCTTATATGGAGTCTTATTTAAAGGTTTACATCGGCATTAATTAACTTCAAGTTGACGTAACTATACTACATACCGTTATGCCATGGCCATGAAGCATCATTTCAAGAAGGTATATTATCTATAGGATGGTGTCTATTTTCTTGTTTGGTAACCGGTTTATTCAATTTTGAGAGGTGACATTTGAAGGTTCATATATCACCTTGTCATTTTGCCCGAACAACGTGAGGGAGGTACTCACCTGCACTGGCGTTAGCCGGTGCGATGAATACTCCCTTTTTAAAGGGCTTGTTTTGTTCAGAAGTAATGTTCGAAGTTAATCAGTATGTGGTTGGCGTGTTCGAAGTTAACTGCTTGTTCGAAGTTAATGACGAAATTAATGATATTGCCGAAGCTGCACGACCTGGCCAGTGGTCGACATCGGCGTTTTTTGTCGTGGGTTATACGGGTTTTGGGGCGGTGTCAGGCAGCCGACACGTGTCCGGCGGTCGTGTTCCTTGATTGCGCCCACGGGAAACGCCCCGCAGGCGGTGGCCGGCAGGGTAGGCGTCAGAGACAGTCGTTGGCGAGATTTGGATCAGGTAGGCAGCGCGCCTGCGCGCTCCAGCAGCAGGCGATAGTAGGCCTCTGGGCTCTCCGTCAGCAGCCCCGGCAGTTCGCGCTTGAGCGCCGCTTCCAGCTGCATCGCCTGAATGGGCGATCCCTGCATCGACCAGTGCACCCAGGCCTGGTAGAAGCCGTTCTGCTGGCGCCGTTTGGCGCTGGCCAACTGTTTGATGGTATCGGCCGTGTCGTTCAGCAGGGTGTCAAGGCGGTGTTCGTTCTGCTGGCGTCTGGCCAGTTCGTTCTCGATGGCCGATTCGGCCTCTTTTTTTAGGTTCTGCAGGTCGGGACTCACTACCCAGCGCTTGATTTGCTTCAGGCGGTTTTTCAGCGAGTGCTTGCGCTCGATGTCGATACCCAGGCGGTTAATGCGCAGCAGGTGACGCTCGTACTTCTGCCTGAGCGTCTCCGTCAGGCCGTTCCTGATGGCCCAAAGCCGGTATTGGTTCAGCCATTGACGGATTTCTTCCACGCCGATACCCCGGCTGGTGAAGAATTTATCCGTCAGCCACAGCCGCAGCGGCTTGTTTTGCCCCGAGTCACTGTCGCGTCCGCGCGAGACGATGACGTACTCCAGCTGCTCGAGCACCGAGAGCGCATTGAGTGCCACGTCATACGCCTTGCGTCCACTCTCGTAGACGTGCAGCACCCCCATGTACTGCGCCACCGTCTCGAACGGCAGCATGAGTTCAAACGGGTAATCACTGTCCGGGTTGTAATCACAGTTGGCGCCCAGCACCAGCGAAAGTGCCGTCAGTGCCTCGCGGCTCTCACTGCGCGCGCACACCCGCATGGGTTTGGGTTGGTAGTGAGGATTGCCACGCTCGGCATAGGGGACATATCCCGTCTGACGCAGGGCGCGCAGGTCGCCGTTGCGGCGCCAGTCATGCCCCGAAAGACGCGCAACCACCTTGCCCGCCATGCCTCTGGGGACGCTGCAACGCATCTGCGGGGTGTATCGACGATGAATTTTTTGTTGCCCGCGACGTAAAGTATTGTTAGCGCCACGGCTGGAAGGCGTTGATTTTGCAGGATTTACCTGCGCAACAGTTTGACTATGCACGTTCCCCTGCACTTAGGGTCGGCAGGGGGGATTGACGTCGAATACGCATACAGTATACTTCCTTACAGGCGCCAGGCCTGCTTTCGACCCCCGAACTTACGATCTCCCGACCAAAGTTGATGCGTAATTCGGGGGTTTTTGCGTCTGGAGCTATGCTCCAACCTGTCCACCTTCTGGCGTGGACAACCATAAAATGCAAAATTTTTTCCACATTACCAAATTTCCCCCGTTACCAGCAAGCGACAACAGGACGCTACGCGCACAAAACACGCGCATGCAGGCATCTCCGGCGAATGCCGGTGGTCATGACGCAGCTAGTACAATGTGCAAACTTACAGACAAGGAGTCAGCGCCCACGCAGGCGGCGCGCCGGTGTTGGCGGATGCCAGTGATAGTCAGCCATCGGCGGCAGGGTCGAGTGGAGCGTTCGCGGGCGGCGAGTGTTAGGAGGCTCGCTCAGCTCGGTCAGATAGTCGTCTAATATCAGCTGCTTCTGCCGTGCCGACAGGCGATAGCCCTGGTCAAGCTCGCGCCGCGCATAGAGTCCTGCCAGGACCGTGCGCTGATATTCATCCAGGTCTTCCGCTTTCTTTAATCTTCGGGTCACTTGAATGTTCTCCTGTCTGATTATTCCATTCGCCACAGTTCCGGACCGTTCGGTACGCCCTGCCTCGCCACGAGTGTTACCCCTGCTGGGGCAGTACCATCACTTGGATGGCGCCTCGCTGCCGATATCCGCGCCAGGCAATGACGCTGGCGCTGCAGTATCGCTTCTGCCACATGGACGTCCTGCGTCTTGAGCAGCACCTGCTGCCAGCGTGTGGCCGCGCGGCGCCACAGTCCCTTTGACTCCAGGCCCAGCGCGACGTCATCAATCAGTAATGCAACATCTTGCGACCTGTTGTCGCGATGGTAATGCGTACCCATAAATCCGCCCTCATCGCCGCCTGACCGGCGGCCCTGGTTTGCCTTACTTGCCAAATGCCCGTTCACGCGTTTCCAGCTCTACGGCGCAGGCCAGCAGTCCATCAATCGACATATCCCTGTCCTTCCAGGCCAGTAACGTCCTGATACCTTCCGAGCGGCGATGTCTGTGCGCCTTGAGCCGCACGCGCCGCCGGGCGTTGTCGTCCATTACCTTGACCTTGCGCGCCAGGTCGACGCGTTCCTTCAGCATGGTCAGATACAGCCGGTATTCCTATTTATCCATGTCATAAGCTCCTTTTCTGGATTATTGGCCTGTCAGTGCTAGACTCTGTCTTGAGGTAGCGCACAGCATGTGCCTTCACGGAAGAATGTATAGCGGACAGACAATACACTGGCGCACGGCGTGCGCGACCTCATCTCTCACTGCATAACCCCCCCATCGCATGGCAGTATTGCTGCCCATTAATTTCACGGACTGCGCTGCAGGCGCTGCGTGTATTGCGCATGCGACAGCAGCGTCCAGCAACTTCCCTCGTCATCGCTCAGCAGTCGCCAGCCCTGACCTACATCCAGCTTGAGCAGCTCCCGCCGCGGCTTTAACCGCACCGCCTTGCGAAGTCCCGACAGCCAGTCTCGCCAGGCCACTTCCGCGCGCCGGCGCACGCGCACATCAAAGCCTCGCGGCAGCCGCAGCCGGCAACGCCGGCCGTCGGCTCGCCGGGCCGTTACGCACTCCATGACAGCCCTACCGATAACGTCCAGAGGAGCGCCAGATGCGCAATATATGCCACCTGGAAGAACTGCCGCGGCAACAGCTGCCTTTCGCGAACGGTGCCGAGCGGCCGCAGCGCTGTTGATACTAGCAGCACAACCGCCGACACCAGCGGTCCGGACAGCATCGGGATCGCCCCTCCATTACTATTCAACAAGACGGTCAAAAGGCAAATGGCCACGGCCATCAGAGTACGCAGATTGTCAGCCCACATGTGAGAGTGTGCCAACGGCCATCCTGCGTAGAAACGAAAACACGCCATCAACAACAGCAATCCAGCTGCCCCAAATCCACCCAGCGGGAAAAAGAGCGGCCAGCAAATAATCAGCAATATCGCCAATACATCCGCATAGTTTCCGTTATTTTCAACTTTCGTCTGCAACCAGTAACAGCACTGGGTGGCGACCGCGAACGTGAACAGGATATTCATATCGTCCAGCACGCCGGCGTCCGGCGCCACCGCCCGCCAGTAGACCGGCTGGGTAACCAGCGCCCACAGCCACAGCCGGGTCGCCTGTCGCTGAGTGACGGGTCGCTGTGCCAGGTTAAATCCCCATACCAACGCAAACAGTGGGAAGGCGCCGCGCCCCAGCCACATCAGGGCGTCGCTATTGAGGTACAGCGCCGCATTGGCGTGGTCACCCATCATCAACAGCAGCGCCAGCAGCCTGATGCCGTCCTGCTGCAGTGAGGTAAAATCAAGCCGGCTGGCGGCCAGGGTTGAGATCCTTCGCATAGTCAGTTCCTTGTTCATGGGCGATCGGGTTAAATCGATATTCGTCCCCGTCAGACCCAACGCTGATTCGGCGCGTGTTGATTCGTGAATGCGATTTCGTGAACGTCCTCGATAGTAACGATGCGATTATTATCCGCATCGGCGGCACGGTGGATAATTGTTTCATAAAGAACCTCATTGCGTTAATTTTGAACAAATTTTTTTTGTGTAGGAAGGGCATATGTCAGCAAAGAAAGTACTGGTCGCCTTTTGTCACGAGCTGGGCTGTAACGTGACAATTGATGATGCACGACGTGCATATTTTGGGCTCGAGCAGAAAGACCGTAAGCGGTTCAGGTTTTCCTGCAGCGATCGCCATTGCAACGTCACTATGAGCGGCGTCAACTATCACGTAAAAGCTGAAGACGGTGATAAATTCAAGGCCGCTCACTTTCGCTCACCTCATCCACACACGCCAGGCTGCGAATGGAATCATTTCACCTATGATATCGAACAAGATATACAACCGGGTGAAACAAAGGATGATTTCACTGAAAGAAAAGCCAGACAAAAACTTAGAGACGACATCAATTATTTTGATGCGTCACTCGATAACGATACAACTACAGGAATTCCGTCACTTCGCCCCATTAACACGCCAGCCCCGGAACCCAAGCCAGACGAATCAAGCAACAGCAAGAAAAATTCCAAGTGGAGTAAATATACGAAAACCACGGTGCTTCAGCGGCTTATAGATTTCTGGCAGGAAGCGAAGAACACTCTGCCCCATAAGGAGTTCATGAAGTTGCGAATACATGTAAAAGGTATAGGCTCAGTTTACCTCAACAGATATATCACCCACATTCAGAATGGACTAACCAACCAATATGACGGGGTTATATACGGCGGTGGCCGCCTGGTCCGACGATATGGCCGTGGTTTTCTTTTTAGCTTTTTTGACAAGCATGAAGAAAAAGACGTTTCACTTTACGTAGATAAAGAAATCATGGCACCCGGCAGCGGGATGTCTAATTACCTCCATGAGATATTGGAAACCGAAAATGTTCGCTACTTTCGGGTGTTTTTATTAAACCCTTCCTGGTCACAAAGAACCAATAAAGTCGGCGAATATGTAATAAATTTACATATAACGACAGTAAAGCAGCTGGTAATTTTTTATGAACTAAATTCGAGCAAAGTACATGAATCGACGTCCGCCGAAAATGAGGGCGACAATCCGGCATAACGGGCAAGCCTTACTGAAAAAAGAGTAATATCGGTGACATCCGGCAGCGAGATCTCCTTATGCGCCAGCCGGATGTCGTCGGGTGAAACTGGCGGTACACTGAGCCTGCCTTCCCAGATAGTCAGCAGCAAGTGGCCTTCAGCATGATCTATGTTTAATTCCGCAACCGCGCACCCCGCTCGGTAGCAGGTCATGCTGATTTTGTGAATACCGGGCAAATACGCTGTTAAATCGCTAATTACCGCTTTGCTATAGGCATCCTCTATGACGGCATCTGACGCCGTAACATCAAAAAGGTATACACGCTCAGGCATAATGAACTCCTTACGTTTGTGCCGCTGAAATCAGCGACGGGCGGCATGCATTGACGAGACGCTGGTCACCTGTCAGCAGCGTCAGCAGCGAGGTGAAATCCAGCCGCCTGCCGGCCAGGGTTGAAATACGTTGCATGGCGGGCTCTTTGTATATGGCGGCCGGAATCGCTGATCGGATGAAATCGGGATCGCTGATCGGGTTACCGTAATGCCTCATCGCTATTCCATAGTTTTCTGTTTCGTTTTGGGCATGTCCGGGTCAGTTTCCGGCGCATGGCGCACGATATTGACCTCGTCGTTGGCCATCGCCGGGCGCTTGTCATCCGTTGCCTCGATGCCGCGCGCCGCGTCACGCAGGCGGTCGGCCTCCTGTATCGAGTCGACGTCGCGTCTGGACAGGTCGAGCAGCGCCGCCTCTTCCTTCGGTTTGGCGTCCGCTTCCAGCGCCTTTTCATCCGGCAGGTCGGTCGCCTTGCGCTCACCGAACACCTCGGCTATCGCCTCGCGCTCCCGCGCCGCCTTCAGTTCTTCCTCGAGGCGCAGCGTATCGGCCGCCGGCGTATCGCTCTGCGCACTTGCGGTTTCGTCCGTGGCAGCCGCGGCGTCGCCCCGCAGCAGCAGCACTGCCCGGTCAGGCTGCGCCTGCATCAGGGCGCGCGCCTCATCCAGCGTCGTCGTCGTCAGCGGGGTGGTCTCTTTCTCCCCCTGCCGCAGCACCACCCGCTCCCCGTCTTCCGCGCCCTGGTAGTGCGCGTTATCGATATCCAGTCGTCCGGTGGCCGGCGACACCGGCACCACCCAGTTGCCGCGATGCCGGCCGTGTTCGTTGACCACGGCGTACAACAGGGCCGGGCGGCTGCCGCCTTGGAAGTGCGCTGCATCGCGCATGTCCGCATCCAGACGACTGGCGAGGCGGGTCTCGCCGGCCGGTCGCCCGGCCTCAAAGGCGCGCACCGCCGCCTGCGCCGCGGCGTCATCGGCGCGCAATAGCACGTCATGCACCGTCTCGCGCTTGCCGGTGTGCTTTTCCACCTGCCGTTGCCAGCCCTCAAGGTCGTCGACATACATCTGAATGTGTTCTTTCGTGCGCGACAGGGCAACGTAGGCGCTGTCCTGTGCCGCCATGCGTTTACGCGCTCCATCAATACCCTGCAGGGCTATCACGTAGTCCACCGAGGCGCCCTGGGCGCTGTAGGTGGTGACAGTGTAACCGTAGTCGATATGCCGGTCGCCCGGCGCAGTGTTCGGGTCAAGGCTGACCTGCTGCTCACCGACCGTCACCTGCAGCCGGCCGCGGTCATCGATGCCGGTCACCACGCCGATGTCGTTGGTGCGCAGCAGCCGGTCACGGTCGGTGATGGTCAGCCGTAGCCGCTCCCCGACCGATACCGTCATCGTTTTTGCCTCAAAGACCGCAACCTGGCTGCGCCGCAGGGTGGCCGGCGCCAGCCAGCGCTCGTCCTGACCGTCCAGGCCGGTGAGTGATACCGTGCCGCTTTGGCCATCGACGGCCCTGATGGTGAAATAGTCGTCGTTCATTTTGACAATATTGCCGGCATTCGCCTGCCAGAACGCCCGGCTGCCGAGGTCCGCCTGGCTGTTCGATACGCGGTTCAGGGTGCTGACCGTGATGCTCTCCCCCAGCTTGCCCTCTGCCTGCAGCCGGTCATGCACCGCGTCATTGATGGCACGTCGATCGGCGTTCAGTTCGGCAACAATCAGGGTGTTGTCCCGGGCCTCGGGGGTGCGGCCAACATAGTCGGCGGCAATCAGCGCCGCCACATCGGACTCGCCGTGCGTCTTGAGGTCTACAACGCTGGACTGCGGTATTGCTGCTCCCGGCTCGCGCGGGATAATGTCCGGCCCCACCTGCTGTGCCACGTTCACCGCCTCGCGCACGTTGCCGGCAATCATCGCCTCGATGGCCGGCCGCAGGGCCGGCGTCTGACGCACGATATCCTGCATGATGGCAACGTCGGCGGCGCTGCGATGCAGCGTGAGCGAGAACGGCACGCCGGACTCGAGCGGTTTGAGCTGGGCGTTGTCGCCGCTCATCACGCCCCGGCCGCCCCCCTGGGCAATCAGCGAGACGGCGGTGGCCATATCGCGGTTGCCCACCATCGAACTTTCGTCCATCACGAACACCGTACGGGAAAAGTCCGGCTTTTCACCGCCTTCCTGCGCGCGTGACTGCTCGCTGAGGAAGCTGGCGAGGGTCTGCGCCGGGATACCCGCCGCGGTCAGCTCGCTGACCGCCCGGTGCGTCGGTGCCAGCCCCACCACCTTCGGCGGATTGTCGAGCCTTGCCAGCGCGGCGGCGACCACCTTGAACTGGGTGGTTTTGCCTACCCCGGCACAGCCCTGGATAGTGACAAAGCGGTCCTTGCTGGTTAGTATCATCTCTGCAGCCTGTCGCTGCCCCTGGGTCAGACCGGGAGGCCACCCTTCCACCATGCCCTGGCCCGGGTTATCTCCGAGTGTATTGTGTTTAGCAACCAATGGCGGCAGGCTGTTCTTCCCCTCGGCGATATGCCGCAGCACCGTTTTCTCCTGCTCCCAGCTCTCGCGCCGGATATAGGTGTCACCGCGTCCCTGAACGGTGGACAGGGCAATAATGTCGCCGCGCCGCTCAAGCCGCGCCAGCTCACCCAGCGCCACATCCGGGGTGACGCGTTCGTCCATCTGCCCGGCCAGGGCCGCCACCTTCAGCGCGGAGAACATCACGTTCGTGCCCGTCGCCTTTTCCATCGCCAGCCCCACCGCGCGCGATGTCGGCGTCAGGCGCGCCTGCTGCAGGCTGCGCAGGGCGTCGGTGACATCATCCTTGCCGGCGAGCGCCTGCAGCCCCTGCGTGACCGTCACCGAGGTGCGTGTGTGCGTGAGCCTGGCGGTGATGTCCGCCTCCGAGAGCGGCGTGAAGGCGAGGATGGCGTCTCCGCTGCGCCGCAGCTGGTTGACCGTGGCATCCGAGACCTCCTTGCCGGCCAGCACCGCCACCACCTGCCCCTGCGTTTTGCGGCTCGCCCCCAGCGATTCGGTATAGGCGTAGTCCATCTTCAGCGTGGCACCGGTCAGCGGGATATGCGCACGCTTGCCCTGCGCGTCTTCGACAACCAGTCGCTCCCGAAACAGCAGGCTTTTGGGTTTGATGCCGACTACCCGCAGCTCGGCCCCGGCGCGCAGGGTATGCCCCAGCTCGCCGGTCGCCCTGACCCGCTCACCTTCCTGCAGCGTCAGTGATGCCTTTTGCCAGAGGCGGTAACTGCTGTCGATGGCGCTTATCGAAAGCCCCCTTCGGTTCCCGTTTGCGTCCTCGACCGACAGTTTGTGGGTCTCCTTGCTGACACCCACCACCGTCATGCGCTCAAGCACGTTTTTGCCCTCTACCCGCTCCAGCACCATCCCTACCTTGTAAGTCCCGCGATTTTGCCGCGTGCCGGCGTCCAGCCACACGGGTGAGAGCGTATCAACCGTCCTGAGCGTGGCGCCGAGTACGCCTTCCTCGCCCAGCGCGCTCCGAATGGCCTGCGTTAATTGGGCGCGCGTGCGGGCATTGCCCGCCTGCGCCACCACCGCCAGCCCGGCAGCCGCCTGCTTCGCCACGTGCCGGGCGGCAACCTGCAGGCGGTCATCCACCGTATCCTTTTGCACCAGCGTCACCGTGGCATTTTCCTGGCGCTCGGCGGTTTTGAGCTGCGTGACGCCGGCGGCGCGCAGCACCTCGGCGCCGAACCCGGTTGCGCGCCGCGCATGCGTATCCAGCACGATGGCCACCCCCTGACTGCGGTCAACCGCCTGAAGCACCTGATGGAGCTGCGGCACGCTCAGCTGCTCCGACTCGGGCAGCAATACCTGCGAAGACGCGGGCAGGCCGCGCTCGGCGACCTCCTCCACCGTCATCACCGTGCCCACGTCACCCCCCTTCAGGCGCGACCGGGCTGCCCGGCTCGCCACCACCACCACGCTCTCGCGCCCGGCCTGCACCGCCGCCTCACCAAAGCGCGCCAGCAGGTCTGCCTGAAACGCCTGGCCGCCGCGCGCATCGATGAGCGTCAGCCCCCTGCCTGCCTGCGCCCACTGCGCGACGATACCGGTCGCCTGTGCAGGCGCAGGCGTATCCGCCCGCCCCGCGGCCAGCCGGGCGGCAAGCTGAGACAATCGCTGCTCGTCCCGCACGTGTGCCGCCGACGTAAACAGCGTTTGCGCACCGTCCACTGCCAGCAGCGCACCGCGCGCCACCGCGGTCTCGATTTCCGCGCGCACGGCGCCATACACCCCTTCGCGCATCGGCAGGCGACCCAGCGCCGCGGTCAGGACTGCGTCAATACCAAAGCGAACCGCGCTTTTGGACACGACGGCTATCGCCTGCTCCACGGCCTGCGCCGGTGTCATGGCATCGTCCTGCGCCGCCTGACGCTGCGTGCGGGCCGCCAGCAGCGCGGCCGCGGCGGTCTGCGGCGCCGGCTCCACCTCTTTACCCTCTGCCCGCGCGTCAACGCCCGCTTTAAAAGCCGCGTAATCAAAGCCGAGCTCATCCTTCAGCTTCTGCCGCCAGTAGTCGCGTACGTCATCCATGCTGGTAAAATCCTTTGCCTTGCGGGTATCGAGCGCCGCCCGTGTTTTCTCCCGGCTGCCGGCATCCATCCCCACCGCGGCGAGAATGTCCTGGCGCCGTGACGAGAAGGGTTCGGTCGGTACCCCGTCAACCTCATACATGCCGTGCGGGCCGGCGTCACGCAGCAGGTAGCCGGCAGCTTCAAGTTCGCCGCGCATAAACCCGCGGTACATCGCGCCGATACTCACCTGCTCCTTCCAGAGGATGTTGTTAAAGCCACTGCCGGCCTTGGTATCACTGGAGAGCGTTTTCCAGCCGCCGGCCGCCAGCGTGGCGTTGGCCACAATGGCGTGGGTATGCAGCTGCGGGTCGAGGTTACGCGAGGTATCGTGCAAAAACGTCGCCACCACCAGGTTACCGGTCTGCTCAAGCGCGCTGACGCCGTCCGTCATGGTGCGCGTCGAGGCAAACTTCTCCAGCTCGTTAAGCGTGGCGGCCACCGCCCGCTTGTGCGCCCCAATCAGGAACGTGTCACCGGCAACCAGCGCCAGCACCGACACGCTCTTGGGTGCCGAGAAGGTCAGGTCGATGCCCGGCTGATGGGTGTTCTTGCCGTTTTTCATGTGCGACAGGTCACCCCCATCCGGCAGATGGCCTTCCAGCACCGCCCTGAACACCTCGCCCTTGACCGGCCCTTCAAGCCCCAGGCTCTCGGCGCCGGTACCGAGCCACTCGGTGGCCATCTCGCCGATAAAGTAGTAGTTGTCTTTCTGCTCGTAGTAGCCGGCGGCGTTGGCGGCCGACTTAACCGCTGAGACGGATAGCATGGTTATCGCTCCATTTCGGTAAACGGCGAACGCCCGGATGGACGGACCATCTGGTCTTCATCCGCCAGTTCGGGCGGCGCCGCCTTGCCTGTCGCACCGGTTTTTTCCGGCTGCGGATCGGCAGTCTGCGCAGCAGCTGGAGACGGCGGATCGATATCCGTGCCGCGCCCTTCTGCGTCGTCCGCGTTCGGCGCCGATGTTACGGTGCCGGCAGTGGCCACACCGCCCGATACGGGCGCGGCGGGTGCCGGTGCGAACAGCGCCGCCACCGCGTTGCCGGTCAAACCCTGCAGCGTATCGCCGCCCTCCAGCAATGCCTCGATATCCTCGTCCATCACCGCGTCGACGTCGCGCGGCACGCTCGCCTCGGCCACAACAGAAAAGGGCTCACGCGTCATCTTCATGTGCACCACCGGCAGCCGGCCCGGCAGGGTGATATAGCACTCCAGGTCGTCCAGCTTCTGGATATCCGAGTAGCTCACCAGGTGTTCGTTGACTTCATCCTTGGAAAACTGCACGCCGTCCCGAATGATATCGACGCCGTAGCTGTACTGGTCGCGAAACTTGAGGTGACGTTTTTCACCCAGCTCTTCCTGTACAAACTTAGCCACGTGTGCACTGGGCGCGCGGCCGAACACGCGGGTATTGAGCAAGTCCCAGATATCGGCGGCGCCCTCGCGGCCGAATTGCGCCTCCAGCTGCGGGTAGTTCTGCAGCCCCACCAGGGTGCAGCCGCCGAATTTGCGCGCTTCGGCCACGTATTCGCCGAGTATCGGCAGCTTGTGCAGCGACGGCAGCTCGTCAAGCAGCAGCCAGATGCGCCGCTCGCGGTCCGCATCCGGGCGCAGTCCCAGCACGTTGACCATCAGCATGTGCAGCCAGGCGGTCAGCAGCGGCTTGAGCGCCTCGTGATGGCGCCCGTCGCTGGTGATGAATATCCAGCCGTTGTCGCCGTCCATGTCCACAGTGTGTACCCAGTCACGCAGGTTGAAGGGCCGCTTACCCTCCTCATCCAGCCCCTGCAGAAAGCGCAGCGCAGTGACATAGCTGGTGAGCACCATGCGGATGGTCATGGCGGTTTTCTCGACGCTGCCGTCCACCAGGTTGGCGGCATCGGTGTCCTTGAGGAAGGTGCGCAGGTCGTCAAGCGACACCGACAGCAGCTTCTTCATCAGGGTGCGCAGGTTGCGCTCATTCATTTTGGCCAGGCGCCGCGCAACTTCCGCAAACAGCCGGCGGGCGGCCAGCAGCCAGAAAGGATCGCCGCTCGGCGCGTCAGGCAACAGGGTCTTGGCGAAGTTCTCGAAATCCGCCACCGTGCGGCACTCGTCCCATAAATCCCAGGCGGCGCAGCGCGCGTCAAACGGGTTGAGGATGACGTCCTTGTTTGCCCGGTAGAACAGCGGCAGGAAGTTGCCGCCCTTGTCGTAAATCATCACCTTGTCGCCGCGTGCGCGCAGCTGGCGGCAAAGGTTGTTGATCATGGTGCTTTTGCCGGCGCCGACGGTGCCGTGCATAACGATGTTCTGCATCTCGCTGTATTTGATGAGGTGCAGCCCGCACAGGGCGAGCGGCGACAGCCGATCGTGCTTCTTCAGGATCTTGTTGACCACCTTCACGTCGTCGACCAGCTCACGGCCGCCGACCATCTCGTTCTGCCGCTGCTTCTTGCCGCGACCGCCCAGATACCAGAACACGGCAAGAAAACCGAGCGTAAAGGTGACGCTGGCCGCGCCCCAGCCCCAGAAGGCCACCTCCTTGAGGTGATTGCCCTGCTGCTGGAAATAGCGATCGGCCACCACCTGCGCCGCCGTGAACTTGAACTCGACGACCTGACCGGTTTGCGGCCGTGTCCAGTGAAAGGTCATGGTGTTGCCGGCGCCGGAGGGAAATTGCCGGTGAAACGGCAGCACCACCCATTTGACCAGCCAGTAGCTGCCGCCGTGGATGATGTGCTCAAAACGCATCGACAACCCGACCCACAGCGCAAACACCGCCAGCGAGGCCATCAATATCCAGAAGGTAGCGATGTTCATGATTTGCAGGAACATGCCAATCATGTACTTGAGGACCTGACCGCCCTGGGTAAAGTCGCGGGTGTTGAGACTCATTCAGTACCTCCGCAAAACAGGCTCACCCTCATCCCACAGGCGGGCGAACTCACGTGAAAAATCGGCGGCAACCAATGGCATATCCTGCAGCCAGAGGGCGTTTTCGGCATTACGCACGTGCGCGCTCGCCGAGTAGTTAAAGGACCCCGCCTGCACCGAGCGACCGTCGATAACCATAAACTTGTGGTGCATCGCGGCGTAGCGGTCATTGAGGCGCACCGGCACGCCCTGGTTGGCCAAAAAGGTCACGGACGTGTATTTGCTGTTGGCTTTATCATCGGCCACCACCCGCACCCTGACGCCGCGCCTTTGGGCGGCGAGCAGCGCGGTGGCGACGGGCTTGCTGGTAAAGCTGTAGGCCGCCATGTCGATGGACACCTGCGCACTGCCAATGGCGGCCAGCACCACCTGCTGCGCGGTGCCGCCGGGTGAAAATCCCGTCATCACACCGGCAGCCAGCACACGCATGCAGACCAGGCTGAGCAACAAGGCGAGCACCGCTCGCCAAACATGCCGGCAATGCGTCATTGCCACGCCCCCCAATCAGCACGGCACTCAGGATTAAAAAGCAGTATCAGAAATTGATGCAGCGTAAGCACCCCGATACGTTGGTCAATCTTCCTTGCGTCCTCCTGATACATTTCAGCTTCTGCCAACCTGGTTTCAGGCCAGTCTTCCAACGCAGGAAAAATGTTCTTTATTACTTTTCCTCTGCGATGGAGGATTTGGCTGTCCATATGCAGACCGTAATCAGGGATAAGTGCTTCCACACGCGTAGTGATTTCCTGATAATGCGGCAGGACGTAATCCATGGCGAAGACCGAATGTCTATTTTCCATATAATTCCTCTGCACTCATGTGCATTTAACTATTTATGACCATGCGAAAAAACCCGATTTCATCGGAGGTAAAAATGATTTATTCAGCATTTGAATCAAGATTTATGGCAACAGCTTTTAGTCTCCTTGAGAAATATCTTTGCATTACAGCTCTGTAAAATGGCATTCATTGTTTTTATATCCACCTTGGGTTGCGGATAGTCTCGGACATCCGCATGATTCTTGCATTTGCGTGTTTTTTTCGGTCGTCATACCTAATACCCATTGTCATTCGCGCTGATTGAAAAGAATAATCAGACGTTCAGCAGTACACGGATAGAGAAGAGCGCATGCTTACTTGCTCTTTACGTAAAGAGCATCTTATTCGCCCTTACTGGCATACCTGTGATTTGCTTGCCTTCGGCATGGCACTGGCTTGCATATACGCAGGCTTATCTTTGCTGTCAGCATTGAGAGCAGAAAATTATTCGCTTTGTATTAAAGAATATTGGCAATGGATTTGGCCAGCTGGTCTTCGAGCACCGGTTTGGCTTCCTCAAACTTGAGGTTGACCTTGTTGGCGTTGGACACCACCCGGGTCTGATACTTGTGCTGATTACCCTGCTGGGTGCTGGTCTGCACCTTGGCGCCGGACGTGCCCTGACGCAGCGTCGCGACGTTGTCGGTGCGCACGCTGGCGGTGGTGCGCTCGGCGATTTGCACATCGGTGACCATGGTGTAGTTGGTGTCTTCAACCAGGGCGTCGGCGGCGGCACCGAGCAGGCCGGCGGCCAGACCGACACCCAGTGTGGCACCGGCGGAGTTGGAGTTGTAAGCAGTGATCCCCGCCCCGAGCGCCGCGCCGGCCACGCCGCCTTCGTAGCCCTGACTGAGGAAGCCCTGCGCCTCGCGCAGATCCATCTTGTCCGCCTTGAGTACGTTCGCCTGTACCCAGTAGTAAGCGGAGGCGGGGTTGCTGACCACAACATAGCCCTTGGCCTTGACGGCATCGGCGATTTTGGCCTGCAGCGCGCTCATTTCCTTGTCAGAGGTGTTCTTGATCTGCAGGTACACGGTCCGCTCGCCGGCCGGTTCGAGCCAGATGGTCTCGCTCATCTGGGTCTTGACCTCGAGGTTGCGCTTTTTGATGGCGGTGCTCATGGCGCCACAGCCGGAGAGAGCCAGCGTACTGCTGACCAGGGCTACCATCATTATTTTTTGAGTAGATTTCATTTTTTTTCCTTATTTACACCATTGAGAAACTCTTGCAACTCATTGTTTTTTAACTCATCCTTCGCTGCATCGACCAGCCCCGCCAGGCTGGGGAGGTTGTATCGACCTAGGTCGAAGAGAAGAATGAATCCGGTTATAAAAAATAACGGTATTTGGAAAAATGGCAGTGCTGACGCCAGGCCGCTTGATAAACTGAGGGCTGAAGCTGTTAACAGTAAACCAAAATGAAAATAAGCATAGTGAGAGACTTTTTCTCCTATCATGCCGAGTAAGCGAGATTTTTTTCTTGTTCCTTCCGGGATCATCAAATACTGCACGTAATATGAATAGATCAACGCTCCAAAAGCGCAATTAAATAAAACAGAGAAAAAGAACATGACACAAAAGAAATTGGTATCAAACCTCATATCAAGTGCTAAAAAACTCACTACCCCAGCAATCAAGATTAAATGCACCAGAGCTATATATATAAGTGAAGGACGCATCCCCTTAACAAATGAAGGTATGTCGTTCTCACTTTCTTTTATCGCCTTAACGATCATCGCGACTTCTTCACGAACTTCACTTTGTTTCATTTCTTGCCGCCTTTCTGTTTATTCAACATGTCTTTGGCTTGATCAAGATAGTCAGCATCACTTCCTTGTCCTGGGAAAGTCATTCCCTTCTGATGTAACACCGCCGCCTGATGCTTTATTGTATAATCTTTATTCTGTTGGTTAAAGTTTGTTTTGTTATTATTCAGGCCTTTTTCCACATCACCCTTATCGTAATTAACCAGGTCTTCATTGTCTTTCATGCGAGCGGTAGTATCTTTCCCCAGGGTATCGACTCGCTGTTTGACGTCCTTCTTGATTTTTGCATCGGCAACCTTGCCATCAATGTCTCCCATCGCCGCACCGTATGCACCGCCCTGCGCTTTCGCCGTGTTGACGGGCGTGCGGATACCGTCGCCGACGTGGGCGGCCGCCTGGTCATAGTGCGTGTCCAGTCGTCCGCGCAGCTTGTCCTCGACGAACGCCTCCGCCAGGTCTTCCCGGCGCATGCGCACCGCCTCGCTGTTGGTGTTGGTCAGCACCTCGCGTGCCTCATCATCAGACAGCTTGCCGTGCACATACCCCACAAACTCCTGCGTGTAGTTGCTTCGTGCCTGCGCGCTGAGCGTATCGGTATTCGATGCCATCTGCTGGAACTCGTGCGTGCGGGTCTGGCTGTCGGTGAACTGCTGGTAGTGGCTGTCGCTGGTTGTTATGCCGGCAGAGATTTGTTGCATCAGGCCGGCAGCGTTATTGTCGACGTGCTGCCCGTTGAAATTGACGCTGTAGTTGCGCATCACGTCCAGACCCTCACTGAAGGTCTTGGCATCACTGGCGGAGATATCGTGCCCCGCATCCCTGGTGTTGCGCCCACCTTCCGAGGTTTGTGCCGAACTTCCTGAACTGCCGGTGCCTTCAATACCAGCATGAATATCACCCCTGACGGAACCGCCAAACGCTAACGACGCTACTTTCCCAAGCGCCGCTTTCTCGCTATCAACGACAAACGCCGCTTTGGCCCCCGCATTTACGTTGAGAGACCTCGCCTTGGTTTCATGTTCAGCATAGCTTTGGTCGAAGGTGATGTGATTGCGTTTCGCGTGCGCCTCTACGACCGCAATCGCCTTGTTCATACGCTGCGCATCGACGGTCGACATCCCGGACTGCGCCGCCATCGTGGTGCTGTCGCTGTTGCCGAACTGGTCGTGGAACTGGCGCAGCTTGCCACCGGTCTCGTTAACCGAGTGATTGTAGCCCTCCAGCACCGTCTGGGTCTGCACCTCGCTCTCCCGCGTCAGCTTTTGGGCGGCCGAGGCGCGATGGTGGTCGAAGTTGATGTCGACCGGCAGTTTCGACATCGCCTCCCCGGTCTGATACACATGCTGGCCATCTGCGGTACGGGTTTCGGTGGCGCCATTGCCCAGCTGCGTGGTGGTCTGACCGCTGCGCCAGACGCGGTTCAGGTCGGTCTTGAAGCCGTTGACGTTGTCGACCGACTGGTTATTGATGCTGTAGTTGCCGCTCGCCACATTTCCGGCATCCCCCGCCGTGGCGCTCATCAGCGCGTTGCCCACATACGAGCCGGCGCTGGCCACCCCCTGCCCGATGCGGGTGAACAGGTAGTTCGAGAGGAACGGCACCGTCAGCGTCAGCCAGCCAGCAACGCCCGCCAGGGTGGTGGCATCAGACATCACCTGGTTCTCGTTGGACAGCGTCGGTCCGGCGCCCTTGAGCATATAGGCACTGGTGAAGTTGACGATGAAGTTCAGGATGGAGAACATCAGTGGCCACATCATCAGGCTGGCGAACCAGCCGAGGTAGCTCTTCACCACCGGCCAGGCCATCTCGCGCACAAACATCAGCAGCATCATCAGCGGGAACAGGCAAACGAACATCACCATGAACACCGTATGCAGCAGCGGCATCACCTGGCTGGCCATCTGGTAGCCGCTGTGATGGGTGAGCTTGAGTTTCATCAGCGACATTTCCGAGTTCATGTCGACCAGCGACCCCATGTCGCCCATCGAGCGACTGTAGCTGTTAAGGCCGCGCTTGATGCCGGCAATCATCACGTTTTGCTTGAGGATGTCGCTCGACGACTTGCCTGCCTCAAAGAAGTAGTTGTATGACCCCTCCAGGTACTGCGGCAGTACCGTGGTATTGTTGCGCAACCCCGGCAGCATGCGTTGCACCAGTCGCAGGAAGCTGCCGCCGTTTTGTCCGCTTTCCGCCGCTATCTGACTGCGGATTGTAGGGGTGACCTCGATGCACGATTTGTAAACCGTGTCCGTGCCGGTGTTGAACATGATGCCGCGCAGCGGGCTGGGCTTTTTGAATATCAGGCCATCGATGTCCCTGGACTGCATCAGCTGGCTGACCGTGTATTTGTGGTTGAGCTGCACATCGGGGATGATGCAGTTCTTCACGTATTCGTTGAAGTTCTCCGCCAGCACCTCATTCTTGAGTCTGACGACGAACGATTCCTGCATCAGGCGCGTGCCGAACATCATGCCGGTTTGCGAGTAGGCCCGCTCTGCCGGCAGGTGCAGGATATCCTCAAACCCGGTCGACAGGGTGATGGAGGCCGTCGTCATCAGCCACATCGGCACCGCCAGCCCCATCGGGACGTTGTCGACCCGCCCTATCTCCTGCGGCCGGTTAAGGTCGTTGACCACCACCGTGGCACGCGGCGTGAGCAAGGCAGAGGTGACGATGACGAACGTCAGTCCCCAGCCAAACATCACTTTCGCATCATGCGTGCGCACAAAGGCAATCAGACAGGTCAGGACGCCCAGCGTCTCGGCCAGCCACAGAATACTGCGCCAGCCGGCGGTATTGACCATGGTCGCCACAAAGTTCAGGCCCATGGTGATGATGCTGCCGTTACCCGTCACCCAGATATCCATCCGTCAGCCTCCAAATTCGTAGTTGCTCAGGGTCTTGTCGGTCAGGCTGCTGGAGAGCTGCTGGCGCATGTACCCCAGATTCTGCTCGAGTTCCATCACGCCGTTTTGCTGCACCTGAATGCGCTGTACGCGCTGACCCAGCTGATTGCGTACCGACAGCAGGTTCTCGCGGAACCGCGCGTTTTCGTCTTCGGTATTGAGGGTGCCCGACGCCGCCGTCTCGGCCACATCCAGCAGGCCGTTGATGTAGGTCATCACCATATCGGCGGCGATATATTCCGAGAGCGAGGTCACCACCGTCGCATCCAGCCCCAGCGATGCCGAGTCAATGGTGTAACGCAGCACCTTGACGCGCGTACTGGCCACCAGAGCCTTCTCTTCTTGGGTCAGGCTGGCGTCACTGCGGCTTTTGCGGAACACCTCCTGAATGATGTTGCGCACGCGCGACGTCATGCCCTTGTCAGGCGATAGCGTAAACTCACTGGCCGAGGGCTTGAGGCACTCGCTGTTGTCGTTGCAGCGGTAGATTTTGGCGGTGCCACCGTTCAGCAGGGTATTGAACAGCGCCTCGCTGCCGCCCCTGGGTGCCAGGAACGTGGGATTGCCCTTTTCGTCGTATATCACCGTGCCCACCATCGACATGACGAGCTCCTTCAGCTCCCTGTCGTCGCTGATGAACTGATTGATTTTCTCGAAGGTGGACCAGGTCAGGTTGCGACTGCGGGGAATGCGTTTTTTCTCTTCCGGCGTCGCCTTGCTGAACACCTTGTCGGTCTCGTCACCCACGCCGCACCCCTGCCGCGAAGCCGCCCAGTCCGAGAACATGTCGTGCTGGCCGCCGATGTCCTGGCAGATTTTCTTCGAGGCTTCCTGGGTTTTCGGCCACAGGCCGCCGACAATCGACTGCGCGGCCTGGCAGGTCGAGATGTTCATGTTGTTGATGGAAGTGAGCATGTTCTGCAGATTGTCCTTGATGGCCTTGCACTGCGGGCACACGGTTTCCAGCCCCAGGTCGAACGCGTACCCCACGGCGTTGCTGAGGATTTGCTTGCCCATCATCTTGAGCTGGTCGGTATTGATGAAAGAGAATGACCCCAGATAGGCATCAATGCCGCCGCAGCCGGATTTGATGTCGGGCAGCGTCACGGAAATCAGCTGGATGTTACGCACCGGCATGCGCATGAAGAGGTTGCCCCCGGTCAGATAGCCCGCCGACTGCCCCTGCCAGGCCGCCGCCTGCGTCACGTTGGCGCCGCCGTCACCCATCTGGTCAAAAAACTTGTTGAGTTCACCCTGAATGCCGGCGTGCGACGGCTGCGCACTGCAGGCAAGCAAGACACCTGCTGCCAGCAGACCGCCGAGGTTATTTTTTCTCATTTTTGCGTCTCCCGTCCGCCCCGAATTTGTTAAGCAGCCGCCGTGCGCCGCGGAAAACTGCAAGCAACAGCTGCACGTAAAACACTAACGTTGCCAACAGCGCCAGCCCCATGCCCGCCCAGATGAGCGCCTTTATCACCCCGTCCCAGCGGAGCACCGGCAGCGCTGTGGCGGCCAGCCATTCCAGCCCCGGCAGGTGCAGCGACAGCCACACCATGTCGGCGCACCACCCCCGAAGCCCCATTGCCGCCAGTACCAGCAAGACCGCATAGCCCATCTGGCGATACGGCTGCGCGATAAATGCCCTCACAGCACCCCCATGCGCAGTGCCATGGCAAAACTCTCGTCAATACGCTGCTTCAACACCTCGTCGCTGATGGCGCCCTGCGACAGCGGAATGGCAACCAGCGTTTCGCGGTTGACCAGAAAGTCGGTGGGCGTGGCCTTTGGCAGTTCGGCAAAGAAGTCGTTAATCACGGTGTCATTGGCCGGCAACACGTCGGGGAAAGTGGCATCGCCCTTGCCGTCGAAGCTGTAGACAAACACTGGCAGGTTCAGCTGCGCGCTGACCGCCCTGAGCACCGGATTGAACTGGTGGCAGTACGGGCAGTCGGAGCGAATGAAATGCACCACCTGCCACTGCGCGATATTGATGCTGCGACCGTCGCGCAGCCGGTAGTCAACCCGTCCGCGCCTGGGCGCGGCAGCCGTCTTGTCTTTCCCCTGCACGCCCGCTGCCGGCGAAACGCGCCCGGCATCACCGAGAGACAAGGCCTCCGGCTTTCCATGCTCCAGCGCCTGCAGCTCGTCGCGCAGCCCGGCGTGCGCGACGGACGCCACGACCAGCAGCACTGCGGCCAGCACGCTCCAGCGTTTACGTGTCGTCATACGCCCAGCTCCTGCAGCCACGCCGGGGCAGTGGCAAGAAACTCGTTCGGACGACACACGCGCCAACAGGGAATGCCAGCCGTCTTCAAAACATCATCAAAGATGGCATCACGCCGGCGCCGGTCCGGACGATGGTGCGAAAGGTCGTCAAGTTCGATAACGGCCAGCACGGTAAAATCGTCATGACGCACCAACACGAAATCGCAGTGCCACTGTGATATCTGACGAAACAGGGCGTTATACTCCCGGCTCCGGGACTTGTACCGTGCCGACACGGTGACGATGTCGCAAAGGCGAACCTGCGGGCATACCCGCAAACCCAGCGGCAAAGCATGCACCTCAAGCGCGCGGAGAAACTGTCGCTCGCTGTCCGTCATGAACGGCTTGCGCTGCCAGGCATCGCCCTGCGCCTGCAGCCGGGCAGACATCCCTTTGCCAGGCGCTGCCTTGGCACCTTTTCCGTCTGCTTTCTTGATGAATGCCAACAGAAAAATATAAAGCACGAACAGGAATGCGACACCTATGATGGCGTCAATAGGGAATAAGGGCGTCGTCCAGTTCACTTATCACCTCCCCGTCCAGTGTCTTCACTCCATCGGAACGCCGTCGGACGCAGCCAGAGACACACGGGGCCATCGTCGTGATCGTGCAACGAGCCCAGGAACCAGCCATCACCGGCCGGCGGTCGCGGCATCCAGCCAGATGCATCCCAATCCTCGTCATCAAAGCCGGCCAGGAACAGCGCGGGGTCTTCATCGCGCATCAGCATGACCCACGCCTCCAGATCCTGCTCGCGCAACCAGCCCGAGAAGTCCGCGGCGGTTTCCAGATCAACCGCGCGCATCGCCGGGTGCGTCCAGTACCCCTGCGCATCTCGCTCAACCTCTGCGGCGGTAATGTGTCGTTTTGTCATGTTTTGCTCCTTTTGTTCGTTCAGTCTCGGGGTTTGAAATCGGTGACGACATTCAGCACGCGCCGTGCCAGGTCATCCTGCGTGATAAAACCGTAGGCCAGCGGCTTGTAGGTTCCCGTCCCCGGCTCCACCAGGTAGATCGCCGGAAAATGTTTGATGCCCATCTTTTTGGCCTGACCGGTATCCCTTCGGCTGTCCGGCAGATCCGCACTGATGCGACCATCGATACTCACCGGCACCAGGTGCAACCCATACTGCGCGGCAAACTCCTTCACCACGCTGCCCAGCTTGTTATCCAGCGGCTCCTGGCCGCGATAGAATAAAAACACCCCGTAGCGCTGGTTGACCTGGTCGATAGCGCGCGCCTGCGCCTGGCGCTCTTTGGCGTATTCGATAGGCGCTGCCCCGTTGTAGAAGGGGTGCTTGAGGTTGTAGTCCAGCTCCGGGTAGTCCAGCAGCACCTTCTGCCAGGTGGCGCTGAATGCGCTGGCCTTGTTGACCAGAAAATCCTGCACCACCTTGTAGCGCCGTATGTTTTCCGGCTGCGGATCGAGCACCGCCGTGATAAGCAGTTCCTTGCGTATTTTCTCGATACGCGCCAGCCGTTCGGTGGGTGATGCGGGCGGCGGTGCTGGTGCAGGCGCCGGCGACGCGTTCTTCGGCGGTTTTGTCTTCTTGTCGTACCAGTACCAGCCCTTGACGGGCTTATCGACATACCCCACCGGCTCGTCGTCCTGCGCTGCCGCCGCCATAAGCGCAGGCAGCAGCAACGCCAGACACAGCGCGCGTTCCATCAGCTTCATCACGGGGTCCCCTTCTGGATGTTGCGACTGATTTGCTCACGGATACGCTGCGAGAGCGCATCCTGGTCGGACAGCTTCACCTTGCCCTGCAGCTCGTCGTAAAAGTCGCTGAAATCAATGCGGTCAAACTTGAGCCGTTCGAACTCGGCCATCACCATGCCGCGGCAGTCCGGGCTTTTGCCGCTGCCAAAGCCGATACCCAGCTGGCCCTGGCGGCCCTGCTCCTGCACGATGCGCGCCAGCAGGCTGTCGTAGACGCAATAGCTGTGTTTTTTCTGCAGGCAGGCGCCCAGGACCTTTTTCGAGCAGTACTCCCCGACATCGATAACCAGCTTGCGCTCCTTGGCCTTGGCGATGGCCTTTTCCTCATCATTGCAATGCGCCAGCCCGACACCGTGCCCCCAACCGCCGCCCTTGCAGCAGTTGCTGAACCCGATGGCCGTTTTGCGGCACGACATGGGCTTGCCGGTAAAGAAACGGATGGTGTTGGGGTCAAGCCCGGCCACGTCCTTGCCGGCCGCCGCCAGCGCGGCCAGCTGAGAGACGGCAGACTGGAAATCGTTGTTTTTCTCTTCCTTGATGGACGCACAGCTGCCGTCATCGCAATAGAATTTGTCGCCGCACAGCCAGCCTTCGCCGCTGACGGTGTGCTGGCACTGGTAGCTCAGCGATTCGCGTACGCAAAAGTCGCCGACGCGCTGCAGGCAGCGGCGGGTGCCGACCGTGCAGTTCCTGTCGCTCTCCCAGCGCCCGCAGCTGTTGTCATCACTCTCATAGAGCTGCCAGTCTTGCGTGGTCTGCCAGCAGTCCTGATAGACCGGATACGCCACGCCGTTATCCCAGACCGTGCGGGTTTCCGCGCCCTGGGAACAATATTCCCGAAGCATGACAGCATTTTCCTTGTCCACGCCGCAGTTGGGCGTCCATTCGACGCGTGTCGTAAACACGCGCGTGTCGACCTCGAGGTCAAAGTGAAGGGTGGCCGGGATAGGAGACTGGTGGCGAATACGTGCACCGCCAGAGCCGTGAACATACTGCATATCGCCATGCGTGGCTTCAAAAGCCTGGCCGGCAACGAGTTCCGTTTGCGCCGGCCAAAAGTCGGCGCCGGCCTGCTCGGTCCATCCGTGGTAATACAATGCCGTTCCCAGCAGGCTGATATCCGTGCGCTGATTGCCGGCCACCCTGGGATACCGGTAGGACGCATGCACAATCCGCCCGCTCATGGGGGGTGTCACGGTGATGTGCACCGCGTCCCCGTTGATCTGGTAAGGCAAATCCGACAAGGTAACTTCAAATGATTTTGTCTCCTTGCCGCCCGTGACGCTGCCGACAATGTTGGCCGTGTTGTGGCATTGCGCGGTCACCGATTGCGCCTTCTCACACGCATGCGAGGTATAGCTGACCTTGTTGACCACCTGCCTGACGCATTTTGGCCCGACGCCGGCGGCGATGACGTCCGCGTCTTTGCGGATGTCGTCACTGCGTTTAATCATGTCGGAGCTGTAATCAATCTTGTCGGCGGGGTTGTTGATGAAAGATTTGCGCATCTCCTTGCCGAGCTCGGTCTGTGCCAGCGCCTGTTGCCCTTTGGCGCCAATATCGGTATCCGTCTGCGTCCCGCCCTGGTAATAGCCGCTTTCCGGCGGGTTATCGGTGTAACGGTCAAAATACTGCTCCGGCTTCACCTGCCCGGCCCCCTGCTGTGCACCGCTGAGCGCCGCCGCAGCGGCTGTTTCACCCTCGTTCATGTCGTTGTCGCCGGCAATGGCAGGGGTGGCCGCACAGGCCGCCAGCAGACTGCCGAGCAGTGTGCGAGATAACGCGTTTCGTATTGTCATATCACCTCCGTGCCGCCCTGCCGGTTCTCTGTCGTGGGTTTCCCTGGTGTTGAAAACCCCGGTATTGGTCCTGCTCTTTTCATTGTGGTTGTTGGGTGCTGCGCGTTTTGGCGCACTCGCCGCGCGCATTGATAAGCTCCAGCCCGTCGCGCACGGCCAGATTGCCGTACACCACGTCAAACTTCTCGCCGCAGCGCCTGACCAATGCCGGCACGCTCGCAATGCCGTAGTGAGCGAACCGCAGCGGGTCGATATTGACGCTGCCCACGCCATACGTGTTCTCCAGCCGGTACACCGCCTGCGCGGTGGCTTTCATGTCGTCATTGACCAGCCCGCGCAGGTAAACCGGCACCCTCTCGCGCTGTGCGCCACGCAGCAGCGCAACCAGGCTTTTTTCAGGGATGGAGAACGAGACGAAATAGGCGACCTCGTCCGGGGTCTGGTCAAGCGGCCTGCTGCGTTCCTCTGCCTGCGCCCCCAGGGCAAGCATCAACGCCGCCGGCATCAGAGCACGACGCAATTGCGTTTTTTCCATATCAGGTATCCGTAGTTCTTTTTGGTGGTTGGCTTCTCTTTGCCCAGCTGCCAGCGCATCACGCTGCGCCCCAGCGGATGGCACGCATTGGCGTCGGGCACCGTGTTGACCATCTGATAGCGGTAGCGGCTTTTGGGCATGATGACGGTCGGATACTCGTGGCAGACCGCCCGGTTGGCACCGATGGTGTCCCAGATCATCCCCTGGCGGTGCAGTTTGAAATTCATGCGCTCGGTCAGCAAAATGCCGCTGTTGAGGCCGCTGCTCTCGTTGACCAGGTTGCCGGAAAACGGGTACATCGAGCCGTGGCCGCCGGCACACCAGAACAGCGCATCCAGCGGCTTGCGCACCTCGGCGGCGATGGCATCGGCCGCGCAGGCCATTTGCGCCACCGGATTGGCGAACAATATGGCTTCCGGACTGATAAACAGCGCCAGCGAGTCGTCTTTCCACATCGGATCAAGCTCCGACATGTAGGCGATGTCGTATTCACCGCCCTGCATGCAGCCGACGGAGGTGATGATGTTGAGCCAGCTGATGAGCGGGTACTTGTACCAGTGAACGTGATAGAAGGTGCCGGGATTATTCACGCCCAACTTGGTTCCCGTACCGGTACCCACTTTCGGGATGGGAATGGAAAACCCGCCCATATTGACCATGCAGCCGGGGGCGCGCGTGACGTCACTGATGGCGAACGGCTCCCAGAACCCGATGGCGATGCCGGGCCGCTGAAAAAGCGGCGGCGGCGCCGGACAAAGCTGTATCGGCGAGCTGGGATTACTGGTATCCGGCAGGTCACCCTTGGACAGTTCGGTCTTGCCGATGGTCATCGGGAACAGGCACTTCCAGCAGATATCGGTGATGGGGTTCATCCAGCGACCATCGCAGGTCGGATCTTTCGCCTGGGCAGCGGTGCTGCCCAGGGCCAGGGTTAGCGCCACTGCAACACCGGCCATGCCAGGGCGTTTCATTTGTCCGCCTTGCCCGCGGTCTTGCCGCGCGCTTTTGCAATGGCCGCCTGCAGCGTAGGCGCGTCCACCGCGCCGTACATCACCGACGTGGTATCGGCGCTGGCATTTTCCGTTGGCATCACGATAAATGCCGGCGTGCCGCTGATACCCAGTTCACTGGCCAATACCGCATTGCCTTTCAGGTCGATTTCCGCCCCGATGCCTGAGACCGTGCTGCCGACGTTTTGCGCATCGGCCCCCGCCAGCTGCGTAGCCTGCCGAATATCCGCCTGCGTCAGCTGCCCCTCGGCGTGTCCCGTCTTGAATAGCGCATGGTGATAGCGGGCATAGGCGTCAGCCCCCTGTTGCCGCCAGATGCTCACTCCTCGGATAGCCGCTTCACGCGAACGCGGCCAGCGTTCACCAAAAATCGGATACTCCCGGAACGCCACCCGCAACGCGGCGTCCTTGTCCATCACCGCTTCCACCACCGGCGCCATGCGCGAGCACCAGATGCACTGATAGTCGAAAAACTGTATCAGGGTGACGTCGCCGTCAGGGCGCACGGTCGGCGCCTGTTCCGCATCCAACAAAACCTTCTGCTGCGCCAGCACCGCATCCAGCGCCTGCCGCTGTTCGGCATCGTGTTCACGTTGCTGCAGCTTTTCGCTCATCTCGACCAGCAGATCGGGATGGTCACGCAGGTAGTCCGCGGCAATCTGGCCAATCGCGGCCTGTTGCTCCGGGGTAAACGCCTCTGGAGGTGTCGAATTGGTGGCTGGCAACTGATTCATCTGGAGGACAGTGGGCTGCTGCACCTTCTGCTGAGTCTGAGAAAGCGCCACAGATTCAGCCGACTTGTGTTGATACAGCATCATCAAATATCCACCGGCAATGACGAACGAACAAAATGTAATGCCCATTAAAAAGCAGGTATCTCTATTCACGGGTTCTGTCCTTTTGTGATTTCCTGACCGTCATCAGCCACGGCCACTTCGGTGATGCGCAGCAGTTTTTTCCCCGGCATCTGGTCAACGATGGCCGGCACCCGGCGAATGCCGAACTTGTTGACCAGCACGGCGCCCTGGTCAAAATAGACGCGCACGTCCAGCGCGTCGCTGCTGTCCTTGATGTTCCCGCCGACCAGGATGAGCTTGTCCATGACACCCGGCCGTGGGCGTTGCCTGAACCAGGTGAGCTGGGCGGCATCGCGCCCGTCGATAAACACCAGCGTCTGGTTGAAGGTCGGCAGCACGTCGAACGGCGACACCCGCTGCCCCTTGCGGGCAAACACGTTCCCCTTGTCGTCGGCAATGTCTTTTTGCACGACGAACGCCGGATCGAACGTCCGCACCACCCTGACCTCGGCACGCCGCACCCCCTCGATGGGGGCGGGGTTCAACACGCTATCCGTGACGCGGTCACGCAGTTCCTGCTGGATACGTTCCTGCGTTTTCCCGGCGAAATGCTCACCGAGCCGCTCACGAATAATGCTCAAAAGGTCATGCTCCCGGATGGGCCAGATATCGCCCACCGTGCCGAGGTTGGCCGCCTGAGTCAGCGAAGGCAGCGCCAGGCAAAGGGCAACCAGTACGCGGCGCATCACTGCCCTCCTTGCATGGCGGCAGCGAGATCCTTGCGTATCTGCGGCGTCACATCAGGCAGGCCGGCCACCACGGCGGCGCTGACCACAATCACCTCATGCTGCGCTTTGGCCCGCGCCGTCAGCACCTGATTGAGCTTCTGGTTATAGCGCTGCAGCAGCGCGGTGCGCTCGTCATCGCTGAGTTTGAGACGCGCACTTTGCAGCAAAAACCGGTCGGTTGTGCCCTTCATGTCGAAGGTCACCAGTTTGGGCGGCTGCAACAGCAGCAGCCAGAGTGCCGCCGTCACCAGCACGGCGCACACCACCGAGACAAACCCGGTCAGCCAGTATTCGCGAGGTGTCACCATCCCGGACCTCCAAGACAATTGCAGTGATAGTGCGAAGGCCACAGCATCTTCTGAACACCTATAAATCCACTGCTGAAACTCAACACCAGCAGCAACAGGCACGCGTAGCGGAATACGGCCGCAACCCCGTGCTTATGCGCCGAGGCAGCCACTGCCCACCCGGCGCCCATCACGCCGGCGGAAACCAGCAGCAGGGGCAATAGCGGCCATATCGCCACGCCCCCGGAACCGACAATCTTGCCTTTCACTGCCCACTGCGCTACCTCAATGGCTGTCATCCCGACAACGTAAGCTATGCCAACGGTAATCAGCGTTACCAGCGCATAACCCACGCCGCGAAACCACTCGGTTGCGATAAAGCGCGCGGACAGCGGTGGCCGCTCTGCCACCGTCGATTTTGTGTGTTGCATCTTTCCCTCCGTCAAAGCGTTGCCTACGAAAGCAGGCCGGCAACGCCGGCTATTACCCACAGCCCCAGAGCCAGGCGCAGCAGGTTCACTGCCTGATACCCCTTGCCCGCCCATTGATACCGCAGCGCCAGCCCTGCGGCCGCCAGAAGTCCGGCGACCAGCAGCGCGCGCAATGCCGCGGTGAACTCGCCCGTGCCCATATCTCGCGCGGCCAGCAGGCCGATGGCCACCATCGACGCAGTCAGCACAACTGCCGGATGGCGGCGCAGCGCCCGGCGCACTCGCTCAACCCCGGTCATAACGGCATTTTCAGCAGTGCGTGCAGTTCACGCCGCTTGTCCGCATCCCGCTCGACCATCTCGAACAGGATGTCCTTGATATCTGCCCCTTCCGCCAGCCGCTTTTCGCGGTAGGTGAAGTCTTCCCCCTTGGACGAGAACAGCTTGTCGCTGAGCGGATCGAGCAGCAGGCGGTGGAAGCTGCTGGACTCTTCGATGCTGACCAGGAACGAGCTGTACTTGGCCTTGCCCGCGGCCGGAAACTTCTTGATGAGTGCCCACTCGTGCTCAGAGAAGGCGTTCGGCTCTTCCTTTTCAAACATGGCGAAGGCCGTGGCATTCTGTTTGCCGGTGAACTTGTAGGAGCTGTTGTCAAAGGCGGCCAGCGAGGCGGTACTGAGGTTTTTGTCGCGGATGGACTGGGTCACCGTGCCGCAGGAGCCGTTGTGACGGCGGGCCGTTCGGTAGCCCTCTTCGATGAACTCGCGGATTTTGACGTTCGACCCGCCCAGCAGCTTCCAGCCCTCATCGATGATGCTCATCTTGCGCAGGTTGCGCGGCGTTGAGTACATCAGGTTCTCCGACCAAATCATCAGCGTGAACAGCACGGCCGACAGCAGGTCGCTGCGGCTTCGCAGGTCGCCAAGTTCGGTAACCACAAAGCGCAGGTCGTGGCCGAGCGTCGGCTGGTCACTGTTGAAGTACTCGCCGTAAACCCCTTTTGTCGTGTACTTGTTGAGCAGCGTGACCATTTCGTCGATACGCCCGGCTATCTGCAGACCGCTTTGCCGCGCCACGTCACCCTGGCGCTTTTTGAGGTAATCCACCACATGGTCGATGCGCATGCCCTGCTGATATTCCGGCCATTGTTCGGTGATGGCCTCCATCATCAGGGACTCGTGCACCTCATCCAGCAAGCCGCTGGGGCTGGCCAGAATGCACAGCTGGTCGCGTATGCGCTCCGCGGCCAGCTTGATGTCGGTGACGTTGGCGAACGGGTTGAACCGCAGGTTTTCACCGTTGATGTAGTCGCCACCGATGCTGCTGCAGAACGCCTTGTAGGAGTCACCGATGTCGGTGATGGCGACGTAGCCGCCACTGTCGCTGACCTGACGCGCCAGCGCCTGGGCCAGCACCGATTTACCGGCACCGGAGGTACCGGAGAGGTACCAGTTGTAATTGACGTTGGGCAGGTTCTCATCGAACACGTCGAGGAACGCCACCTGATTACGGTAGCTTGCCAGCAGTATCCCAGCGTTTGACAGCTTGTTGTCGCCGATAACCGGCATCAGATTGGCTGCGTGGAAGCACTCCGCGCGCTGCGTGGCGCCGGTGCGGTTGAGGTCGCGCCACAGCTTGTCGTCGGCCATGGTGAACGGCAGCGTCGCCAGCAGATTACGCACCTGCATGTAGTCGGCGCGCACCATCTTCACCCCCTGGCGGGCAAAGGCCTTCTTGGTGTTTTCTGTCTGCCTGGACATGACGTCGTCATCATCGTCGCAGAAGAAGGTCAGCCCATAAAAGTAGCGCGTCAGCGCCGTGCGCCCCGCGTCCAGCTCGGTCCGCAGACCTTTCCACTCCTGATGTTGGCGCACCACGCCCGGGATATACCTGGCATACGGCGTGTTGACGCGACTGTCGAGACTCAGGAAGCGGTTCCTGGCCTCACCCTGGCTTTTTACCTGCTCGTCGGTGACCAGTACCATGCTGAACAGGAACGGACACTGGATACTGCTGGTTGGCGATGCCAGGTCGGCGAGCAGATTGCCGTTCTGCCACAGATAGTGCTCATGCGGGTTGCGGTCGAGATTCATGCTGACCATGCGGCTGGAGAAATCCCGCGCCTGCTCATCCGTGCCCGATATCCGGATATACCCGGGCTTGACCAGCCACGAGGTGCTGTTGTCGACCATCTGCGCCGTGAGGTCGGACTGCGGGTCGTACGCTTTTTCATAGCTCGGAAGGCGCGTCACATCGTGATTGCAGAGTTCACGCATCACGCCGATAACATCGTCAGCCGACGCCGGCTGCGTGTAGATATCGGCCGCCACCAGAGCGTTGGTAAGGGTTCGCCGCACGTCCTTGACATGGATAATGTCAGCCTCGGTCACCCGGCGAACTTTCTGCGCCCAGGTGAAAAACAGCCGATAGTCGCGCAGCGTCAGCGGGTGCCCGAGCCCGTTGGGAAAGCCGTGGCGGGCGCCATGCAGCGCGAAGCGCCGGTTGATGTCGTTGCACTCGTCCGCGCGGTACCCGCTCCAGCCGAAGTCCTTGAGGCCATAGTCAATCTGCTCCTGCAGCGCCCCGCTGCTGACCATCAGCACCTGCAAGGGCGTGCCGCGCGGCACGGACTCCTGCAACAGCGCCTCCAGGCTGTTGACCACCTGCTCATTGGCCCCGATGAGGGGTTGGGATTCGAGCACAAACCCGATGGAGCCCTTGTTGATGAAGATTTTCTCTTCACTCATGTAGTCAGCGAACGGCAGCAGGTCGCGGATATGGGGGTAATCCATATCATCCAGCATCTTCTGGGTCTCGCGCACGGTCTCCTTGTCGCCGAGAATGCTGGCGACATCGTCAATGATGTTGAGCGGGTTGAACCTGAATCCGGAAAGGTCGAACTTCATGCATTAGACCTCACAACACGCCGTGCCAGTTGGCAGGCTTGGTGACGGTATAGACGACCTCGCCCATATGGACGTTGTCATCGGGTGAAACGTAGGGGGCTATCCAGATGCGGGCCACGCCATCGGGCCGGCGAAACGCCGACGCGGGTTCGGGATAGCAGCGCGGGCTGCTGCAGCTCACCTGCCCGACCGGCACCTGCGATACCGCATGGACTACGCCACCGGTCAGCGCAGGCCTGGCGGCAGCATCCCCCGGCCGCGCGGGAGCGGCAAGGACAGTGCCATAACGCCGGCCCGCTCCGACGACGCTGCCGGCAAGTGCCGTTTGCACGTCGAGACGGATATTGCCGGTATCAACCAGTCGATAGCCGGCTAGGTTGAGGCCCTTGCCACCGGCGTTACCGAGCTTGCCAGCGGATGCAGAGGTCATTTCATCGGCCTGGGACATCCAGACGCCGGTATCCCGCGCTGGCTTGTCGAACTCGAACTCGGAATTCATGCCGGCGCAGCCGGTCAGGAGCAAGGGAAGTAACACCAGAGCCTTACGCATCGTTCCGGCCCTCCTGCGTGGCCTGCTGATGTGCGCGCAATACGCGAAGACGCTCAGAGGGTTTGCGGCTAAGGTCGTAGTCGAACACGCTGTCGTAGCCAAGTTCGGCGGCGAAGTAATAGTCGCGGGAGAAATTCATCACCAGTACATAGATGGCAAAAAACACCGCAGCCAATGTGTAATAGCGAAACAGTTGTGCCAACGCGTAAGCGGACTGGTGATCGGTAAAGAACGCGCCAGCCCCATTGAGTACCGGCTGGGCGATCATCGATACGCCCATCAAAGCAAGGATGGACATGAATACGAGCAATATCGCCAGCGATACCTGCTCAATAATGCGCAGCGCCAGAGCGCCACGATGATGCGTCCAGTCGCTCGCAAACAGCAGGCGAGATTTGGGGCTGGTTGTGATACCGAGAATATTCATGGTGTAACTCCCGTTGATGGCATCCGTTCCCGGAGGCCAGAAAGTAGAGTGGGTGACTCCGCGCCCGGCTACAGCGCGCAGTTTTCAGCGGCTGCGTCATCGGCGCGTAGCGCCTGGCCCAGCTCAATAATCCATCGACGCTGCATATCACAATCGACAGTCAACACGTCCTGCAGGTTGGTTTCCCCGGCGCCACACTCCCCAAAGATGACCGTATTGAGACCGCCATCCGAACCAGGAAGAAGGAAATGGCTATCGCGGCATGGGGTATCAGACTTACTCATGTTTATCGCCTCCCGCGGGTTTTACTGATGTCGGTGCTTCACAGGCTGGGGACATCACCTGCAGCCTGCTCAGCATGACCCTGGTCTCTGCCAACTGCTCGCGCATGACGTCCAACTGCTCTTGCAAAAGCGACTGCGATTCTGAGTCGGAAACGTTCTGCACCTTACGCACTATTTTGCTGGATGCTGGCACTTCGTGAAACTCGCTATCCTCTTGGGCGGTTGCCGTTTGCTGCGTAGACTTGACAGCGTCATTTGCTGCTACGGTTACGCCGGCGTTATAACCAGCCCAGGACGCGAAAGCCACAACGCCAATGAGTGCCAGATAAGTAAATGAACGCATCAACTTCCTCCTTGTGACGGCTTGCCGCCTTGCGGCCCCGTCGGCGTAATAAAATCATTGATTTGCAGAGACTCGGCGTCACCGAGTTTGCCGATAAGCTCTGGCGGCAGGTCGCTGTTCCCCTGCGCGGCGGTGGTCGTATCTGCGGTGTGGGGTGCCGAGCCTGCTTGCGCCGCCTGTTCACTCGCTTCCTGGTCTTCGATGAACGACGCCCTGAAACCTTCGGTAAACACGATTTCCACGCGGTTGGCAGCGCCAATCGGGATAATCGGGTGGTACTGCTCGGCGCGCTGGATGTAGTAGTCGGCCAGCTTGGTGGCCGCCGTACTGGCGCCGCCTCCCAGACCGGCGCGGGCCACGTCGCCGCCGGAAATGGTTGAGGTTGCCCCCACACCGGCAACGGTCTGCCCCACCTGCTGAACGCTCTGGCCAATGCCTGACAGGGCGCCGGCCCCGAAGGCCAGGCCGAGTATTTTGCCGTTGCGCATCACGGGCACACCCTTGATGCCGGCCTTGCCATAGAACACCGCGTGCCCCTTCACTTCCATATCGATATGCTTGTCACCGACCACGCAGGAGAGCGATTTGACGCGCACCTCTGCACGTTCACTGGAGACGTCACCGAAAGCGCCGGCGGTCACAAAGCAGTTGTCGAGCTTGCCCAGGCGCTTGTTGTTGGGCAGGTGCGCCATGCCGGTCAGCTTGAACTGCATCGGCTTGAGGTGCTCTTCCCCGGAAACGGACGCGTTGACGTCGGCACCTTCGAGAATGATGGCGTTGGAAAAGGTGCCTGACGGCACATAGAAACTATCGGGCCTGGGCTTTTTTGCCGCATCGACCTTGCTGTAATCGAAGGTGAAGCTGTCAAGCTGGCCACGCTTTACCGGCGCAGGCTGCAACTGATAGTGCGGCGGCTGAGCTGCGGCACCGGAAGCCGGTTGCGCCCCCTGCCCTTCCTGCGCCCTGAGCGACGACATCTGACCCTGCATGCTGTCGATCTGTGCCTTGAGTGCGGCATTTTCGCCGTTTACCTCATCGAGCCGGGCCTTGATATCCACCAGGATGCCCTTCATGTCCTCGACAGCCTTGTTGGCCGCCTGCTCGCGAAGTTGGGCATCAACCAGCACCCCGCCCTGAGCCTCATCGAAGGTATTGCTGACCTGGCCGGTCAGGTTAGGCTCGGCCGGCAACGCGTCAACCTCGGCATTCGGGTCGACGTCACGGCTGGCTGCCTTGTTCAGATACCAGAACGTGCCAACCAGCAGCACGATGCCGGCGATAATGAGGGTGAGCAGCTTGTGCTGCTTGCCCTTGACCCAGCGGTTAATGTTCACGCGCAGCCTCCTCCTCTCGCACGAGCACGATTGCGGAAACGGTCACGCCCGGAGATATCACATCAAGCTGGGGCCAGAACGACACCGCCATCACGCCCGGACTCCAGAAATATCGCTCATTGAGATCGATGCGGGCATCACTGCGGTTGCTTACATCCAACCTGACGATACGCAGGCGGTTGCCACGCCAGGCAGAGACCTCACGAACGGCAAAGGCCTGAAGCACCGAGGGGGAAAGCGGAATACGCCGGTTTTTGGTGTAGACAAACCCCGGCGGCATGTCGTTATTGACAAAGCCGCTGACCAGGCGAGATATCAGCGCGCTGTACCCCGACTGCTCCGCTTCCCAGGTCGCGGCGTCCGCGGTTGCGCGAATAGCCTTGTTGTTGACGATAAGCGACAACCCGGCCTGACGGCGGGGTGTGGCGTGCAGCGAGAAGGTAAAGCCGCTCTCGGTCGTCACATACAGGGTAAAGGGCTTGTCATGTACGGTAGCAAACACCAGTCCGCCGGCATCGGTGACGCGCTGTTCGGTCACGACGCCCTTGGTCGACAGTATTCCCTTTATGCGATCGTCATTGACGGTGATGTAATTGGGGTCGCTGTTGCTGACGGCCACGCTCACGCGCGCGTTGGGATTGATATCTATCTCCTGAGCCTGTGCGCCTGCACAGATTAATGAGACAGCCATGAGCGCTGCGAATTTACTGTTCATTGGGCACCTCCACAAAGGCGTTGAAACACAAACCGTCATTACGCGTATCGAGTCGGATGCGGTAATGCTTCTCTATCGGCCTGGCCTCATTGATGCCATAGGTGAACTGCAGATTGCCGCCAATATCGACAATCCCTTTGTCGGCATTGACGCTGATTTTGGCCGGGTAAAATACCGAACTTCCTTCGTTGATGGAGACGCTGCGGCGTTCGGCGGTGAGCGCGGGTGCCATCACCTTTTCCTGCCCCTCGCAGGCGTAAGCCATCAGCAGCTTGTGTGCGGCCTGCGCAGTTGAGCTCGAGATATTGAGGCGAAGATTGACCAGGCTCAGCGCCATCAACCGCAGGTAGCGCGCATCACCGCGTTCGCCGACGAAGCCGAATTCGGTGTTGGCGTTCATGGGTAAAATAATCAGTTGGCGATTGTTGAGCAGCGCATTGGTGAGCGCACGGTTATCGGAATAAAGCCGATGCGCCAGCAGTCCGCTGATAGCGGCGATAATAAGCATAATCACCAACGCAAGCGCCAGATTGCGGTCACGGCGGGACTTCAGGTTATATTCCATGGAGTGACCTCAGGGTATCCAGTGACGTTTGTAGCTTTCTGGCAATACATCAACAAACAGTCGAAGCCAGCGGGTAGGCAGGAACCAATAGGCAAGGCTGAGCATATAGCTGGAGCCCTTCCCTTTCTTTAAGGCACGCATTCCGAAAAAAGCAGCGAAGACGGTTGGCCCGAATATCCACATATTGACGAAGATGGTCAGCGCACAGAGCGGTATATAGAGAACAAATTCATCGCGGGGCAATCCAAACCAACGCTTTGCTTCGGAAAGCGTAGCCGGAAAGACATACCGGTTACGCTGTTCCATAGTTCACCCGTTAAAACAGGCCGGTTACGACGTTAACGAAAAGTAGAACGGCAACGATACCGATGAATACCGCCGGGCTTTTCGACTTGATAAACATCCATAACGCCGCCAACATTTCGACGAAATAGATAACGTAGACAACCGCACTCCCGGCGCCGAATGTCGCCTTCACATCCCCTTTAGCCTTGGCAAAATAATCCTTGGCATAAGCTTCGGTCGCCGGCATCAACATCAGCGCGAGCATGAGTACAGTCATAGCTACCGCACCCAAAAAGAGCGGGTTCTTCAGATACAAAGCCACTTTTCCTTGCATGGCAAAATCCTCAAGGTTAAAAAAATAAGAAATGAATTTTTATATGCGTTTAAAGAATTAAATACTCTGGTTCGTGTGCCTCCTTTGGATTCAGATTGAATGGTTACCTGGCAAACCGTTTACCTGCTGATGCAATATCCACAAACTCATTGAGGTGGTCTTCAAGTCTCAACAAGGCTTCCTGACGCTTGGTGCGGCCTGATCTAGCCGCAGTTCTAGACAGAATCTCATTAGTTTTAGCACTTAGGTTTAGTGTTAGAGTTACAGAATTAAACTCATGATCTTTATGTGATTTCATATAGATCCATCAATTAGGTTCATTAGGTGCTCAAAAGTTACTTTTAGTTACTTTAGTTGAATCTAGCAGTCTAATTTTGCTGTGTAAAGTTATTTTTAGTTCTTATGTTAAGTGTATGATTTCTTTTTGGAAATACACTGGAAGCAGACTATGCCTAACACCATACAAGACAGACTAAATGAGGCGCTTTTAGCAAGAGGGATGACCCCTGCCGAATTAGCACGCGCTATAGGTGTTGGAAACGGATATATTTCAAAACTCTTGGCAGGGTACATATCGCAACCGAAAAAGAATCTTTCTGCCATATGCCAAGCATTAAGAATCACAGAAACCTGGTTGATAACGGGAAAGGGGCATGCTGAACTAGAACCGAATCAAGTCCCTGAAGTGCGTAACAGTATTGTGCTAAAGTTTGAGAACAGGGAAAATGAGAATGCCCGAGATAACTATATAACATGTTTATATAATCATGAAATTGAGAAGCTAGCAGCTTACATATTGAGCCCATCAGTAAGCTTCGAAAGTGAAGTGGCTGTTATTATCGATAAAGGCAGAAAAGGCTCCGGCTTATTTCTTATAGAATTTGAGAGCGAGCTTTTCATATCCACAAGAATAGATAATCTTGTCAGTATTTTATGGATTCACAACACCGGAAGAGACATCCCAGATGGAAAATTTAAGGTATTAGGGAAAATTGTTCAGCTGCTCGAAGTGAAAGAGGATGACATATGGTTGTGAGATTTATTTTAGTGGATATCAGCAATAATCGAGTGTCGTATAGAATAAGAGAGGATGGAGCAATTTTCTCTGACGACACCCATGCTGTTTTACATAAGAACCTCGTAGACTTTTTTAATGAAAAAGACAAGAGCAAGATCCTAGCTGCTTATGGTATAGAGAAAGATTCTCCTTTTCTGTCTAGAGGTGACACAGCGCAGACAGTTATATTCAGTCTATTTATAACATGCTTGCTAATTGCCATTCCATTTTCTCAAACAAAGGTGCTGATTTGGAGCTATATCCAACCTGGTGGCATTCTAATTTTCCCTTTAACATTTATTTTTCTGGATGCTATAAATGAAATTTTCGGTAGAAGAAAAGGCAGAATATCTGTAATTATTGCCTCTCTATGCTTAATGACTTCAGCTTTATTTGTAAGTCTCTGCCTTTTGCTGCCGGGAGCTGAAAACTCTTCTCATAATAAATTCATTGAAGTTTATCAATACCTACCGTCTCTACTTATGACAAACGCGATTTGCGTACTTATTGCGGATAGTGCAAACAACAGCATCTATAATGCTTTGAAAGGGTATTTTAGAGGGGGGTTTCTGTGGCTTAGGTGCACCATTACGACAGTAGTGGGGCAGTTGATTTACTCCGCAATATGGATATCCATATTCTTCTTCGGTAAGATAAGTTTAGAGGAACAACTACACTACATTATATCTAACTATGAGTTCAAAGTTATTTATTCTTTCATTGTATGCACCCCTATGACAGTATTCTTAGTATGGTTGGCCAAGAAGTTTATCTACTCAAACCCATCTAAACTATAAGTTAACGTGCCATGATTCATATTTTGAGTCATGGCTTCTCATTAAACACATTAAATTTGAATTTTTTTCATTTAAAAAACTCTGCTAACTTCCCATTTATGCGCTCTGTAACCATGCTTAAAAACTCAGGATCTAGGTAATGCTCAGATTTATTGACTTTACTTAGATCTGCAGTATCTTTATTTACATGATAGATCGCCTCACTTAAATAAGAAGATATAAGTACGTTACGAGCTATCATTTTTAACTTGTCATCGAGTGAGAGCTGACCTTCATCCTTAGCTTTTTTGTTTTCATAAACTCTTAATCCGAGTTTAAACATTTCCATTACAAAAGCAGACCTGTTTGCTGTCTCTCTCGTCTCGCCATCATCGAGCCGAACCTGGACATGCCGGTCTATCACGTCGAGGAAAGAATAAGGTATTGTAAGGTTTACTCGATTTGGTCTTCTAGATATTTCTTCCATAGTCTATCCATCAAAAATTTAATAAACAAAGTTGTAATTTATACCATTTACGGACTTACATGAGTAACTTTTACCACACCACGAAGTAACCAGCAAGTAACTGAGAAGGGACGGTGAAGTAATCGATGTATCAATTACAAAGATTTTTCAGTTACTCCAGAGTTACTGCGTGGTACTAAATTATGATATGCCATTGATTAAAAATCAATTACTTGAATATTACTTTACAGTGCTTCGTCAGTTACTTGCACGGAACTACAACGTTACTGCTAGAATTGTATATAAATCATCCAGCGCATTTGCTAAGCTATTGTTTATTAGCGACTTAATCGAAAATAAACATTTTTGCATGTGGTGTGTTATTTTCTGGTTCTAAAGGTAGCATCTGGTAGAATCGTCATACCGGCTGTTTTAATTTTAGGGGGCTTTTGATGAATTCATCGTTAGCGCGAGCTTGCACGCTAGTGTTGTTTTTTAGTTCGACTTGGGTCCAGGCGGATTGTTTCGATCGGGCTGGCCGCTATTACAGCATCGACCCCGATTACATACGATCAATCGCTTATCGCGAATCCTCTTTCAATCCCCAAGCGATCAATTATAATAAAAACAAGAAAGGACAGATCATAAGTACTGATTATGGTGTAATGCAGATTAACAGCAAAACGTTGCAGAAGTTTCGGAGAGATTACCCTCAGTTAACGGTAGCGCGTCTGTTGAATGAGCCTTGTCTTAACATTCATGTTGGGGCAATGGTTCTAAGGCGAAATTTTAATGCCTATGGAGCCACTTGGCTCGCGGTAGGCATGTACAACGCTGGCGTAAAGAACAAAGATGAAACTATCGCAGCGCGACATCGATATGCCATGAAAATCGACAGTATCTATAAAGGGATTAAGTCAGGTACCATCAAAACCAAAGTAATCGACTAACCTCACCTTATCCACATATGCACATAAGACAAAGCCAGTGAAGTTTCCATCACCCTAATGGGAAACGAACGGGAGCGGTTATTTCACCGGATCAAGGTGAAATAACGTCGATTGTGTAGATGTGGGTAAGCAGAACGCAGAGTTAACGGCCTCCCCAAAAAACGGTAACGTTTTTTGGTGCTAACCTGAGCGCCCCTTTGGGGCAGCGGGAGCGGGAAATGTATTTCCCGCTGGGCGGGCGGGGAGAATAAGATGCGCCCCCTCGATGGGGACGCATCTTATCAGCGCGCTACCATGAAAAAACCTCGTGACTGGGGAGAATAGGCGCATCACAATCAAAATGGATGTAGCCTGTACGGTGATATTTTATCTGGTGAATTAGAAACCGCCTCAGCGCCTTTGACGCCCCTTGCGACTTTAATATCCGCAGCCGCCGGCGATAATCCGTCAGCACCAGAATATAACCGTACTGGATGTTAACCACCCAGGAACGAAAAGCCGCCTGCCCTGCCATTGTCGCTAATAGCTCGTTATCTTCCGATGTAAAATGTGCCGTACTGCATACCCGTAAATTTTCCGTTTGCATCTTTCACCTCGTTATTTCATACTGTCCATGTTGTATTAACTGTACGTTCTGTAGCAGTGTTCGGCCCCGGTATTGATGGGCGTCATTACCGGGGCACCCTGTTACTTCATTCGGTTTTTGAATTCATCCGCAATCAGCCATAACGCACGGTTCAACTTAATATCGCCATCGATACCGTTGACCGCCCGAGTCCGGGTATTTTTCCCGGTCACACTTTTACCGGGTAATCCGCCCTTAATCATATTTTCCTGAACGCGCTGGAATGTTGTCCACAAATCATTGCCGTAATCTTCACGCCGACGCGGACGCAAAACTTGCGACGGCGTGATCGGGGATTTATCTTCGTACTCGTAGCGATAACTTAACGCCGCCCGTGCAAATAATTCCTGGTCGCGCTCGGACAGTGAAATGCATTTCATGGTATCGAGGTCATTATCGACGCGATCAAATATGCCGAGCACTTCATACGCGCCCTCAATCACCTGCCCGACCACGTCCCCTTTATGCGGGACACGAACATCACCGAACGATTGGCCAAATACCATTCCGTTGGCACAGACATAGCGGAACATGCCGGGGATCATTTGGTAACTGCTGCTTCCGTCGTGGCTGTTCAATAATACGATTTCGGGGACTTCCTTATTGCCGGAGACAATCATATTTTCCCGCCGCAGCCGCAGCATGTGTTTGGTATGGCCGCGTTTGCTTTCATCCCTAACGCGGGTCTGGCAGGCATAAAACGGCTGAAAACCTTCCTCGCGTAATTTATCCAGCAGCGTAATAGTGGGGATGTAGGTGTATTGGTCACTGCGCGAATCGTGTTTATCTTCAGAAAAAACGCTCGGCACCACGTTCATTAATTCCTCGTTGGTTAACGGGCGGTCTTTACGAATGGCGTTATAACGGCCAAAACGGGAAGTCAGACGCATGATATTCTCCTTTCTCTTTGAGTAATGCCGGGCAAATGGTTTTTAGACCGGCGATGAATTAACGGTATGAGTGATTGATAGCCAGCTGAAGGTGCAGCCGATAACGCGCATGCTCCCAGGCAGTGACACCTGTCTTGCCAAAATACGCACCGGCCAAACGCTGCGCTTTAATCCAATGTTGCGCGACGGCGTACGCAATTTTCGGTTTATCGCACGGCGAGTTATCGACGCCGTTAAACACCACCCGATCCGTCATCGTGTTAAAAATTTCATACAGCGATTGCGCCAGTTCTTCAGGGGACAAATACACGCCGTGTAATTCCTCCATAAATGCCAGTTGACGGATCATGATGTTTTCCGCGTCGGGGTATTTTCCCGCCCATCGTTTGGAAGATTCTCTGGTGGCGGTGTTGACGTTTTGCGTGTTCATCCTGCTCTTGCTCCTCTCTGGTGGTTATTCCATCGTTCGGTGAGTTCCCTGGCGGCAAAGGGCGACGGAGCAACGGCGTAAGGAGACACGCAAGGGGCGAGACGAAAAGTTTTTACCTGGAAAAAGTTTTCGGTGAAGTGCATTTCACCCCTTGCGGGGTGACGCGACGGTGCTACGAACAGCCCTCCGCCGGGGAACGGCCGTCCGATGGCTCACCGGAAACTCAGCGAGGAGGAACACGGCCGACACGGCGACAAGCCGGGGCGCCCTTAGCGTTCTCGCCTGGGCGAGAAACAGTGAAAAGCGGCGCCGGCATCGCCGGCTGCAAGCGTGCCCATCGCGTGACGGATGGAAGCCCGTCAGGGGGGAGACGGCGTGCCGGCTCCCTGCGCAGCACGACAGCCGGGCCCGAAGGGCACGCCCTGGCATCATGCGGAAACCCGATTCACCCCAGAAATACCGGCAGCCGGCAAGGGAGAGGAAGAAAAACCGCCACCAGGTCTTTGTGACAGCGTGCGAGAAGAGAAAGAATGGCCGGAGCCGCAGGCGCCGGCCTTTCGTTCTGTTCGTCCTTTACCGCGCGGTGCTGACCGGAGTCACCGCCACCGGAAAAAGGGTGGCATGCCCTCCTCCGTTTCCAGGTAGCACACGGCGTCGCCATCAAACGCCCAGCGCTCCCGCCCCGATCGGTAAATTCGCCCGGTAACGGCAGCGTGTCGTTTTCAGCCATGCGTTATCGGGCAGGATCGCCCTGCCCGCCTCGGTTGTTAGCGATACATCGGCCAGCGCGTGGACGTCACGCGATACCAAAACGGCGTATACATCTCGCGCTGATACTTCAGTGTCAGGCTGTTGCCGATCACTACGCGCGCCGGGATACCCAGCAGCGACAGCTGGATGTAACACATCCGCGCCGCCACCGGATCGATGTCCACGCAGTCGGCGCGCAGCTGCGTTTGCGGGTTATAGCCCCGCGCCAGCATCACTTTGGCAAACGCGATCACCATTCCGCCCGCGCCGCAGGTCGGTTCGGACAGCGTGATATACGGTTCATTTTCCAACGCCGCCAGCCGATCACCGGCTACCAGTCCCGCCATCAGCTCGGAGAGATGAAACGGCGTGAAAAACTGGCCGATGTTGCCGCTGCCCAGCTCCAGCTCCATAAACAGCGAGCCGAGAAAGTCCCCCATGCCCTGATCCAGCCCGATGATCAGCCATGAATACAACTGCGCCATGCGCTGCTGGTCGGCTTTTTCATAGCGCTGGATGGTGGCCAGATACTCCGCCTCGATGTCCGGCGACTTTAACAGCAGATTTTCCAGCGCACAGGCCGTCAGTTTCACAAAATCGCTGAACACTTCGTAGCGATGGTGATAACGCGCCGTTTCACGAAACGTACTCAAAAACGCCTTGCGCGGATCATCGCCGGTGATTGTCCGTTTCCGTCCCGGTACAGGGTCGGCGGTTTTTGGCTGTTCTAACGCATCAGCCCTGACGTTCTTTTCCGCCGGGCGCACTGCATCGACAGGCACCGAAAACAGGGAATCAAAAGAGAGTTGTGACATCAATTAACCTCCGGGTCAGTGAATAGCCGCCCCGGTACGGGGCGGCTCGCGTTATCAGGCCATTGCCCGCGTTAACTCCAGCGCACGCAGAACGTGCCCCCACTCACTGCCCCGCATCGACGGCACCCGTACCGGTTTGCCCTTGCGGACACACCCGGCGATATGACGCCCGAACGACCGCAGATCCGGATCGACGTCGGCGGCGGCTATATCGCCGCGCGCGATCCGCCGCTGGCGTTTCACCTGCTCGCACTCTGCCTGCAGGCGCTTTACATACTCGTCGGTTACTGTCATGATGCTTGGGTCTGTTGATTTCATGGTTGAGACTCCATGTAGTTTGATAGAACGCCGGTCTAACTTTCCTAGGGGTAAACCGGCATGAGGAAGCAGCGGAAACGCTGCTTTTTTCATTTACGGGCTTGCGTCTCCCGGCTTAGCACCTCCTTATTGATCCGCGCCAAAATGGCGCTGTGCGGTAACGTCACCACATCGCGGAACCGGAAATAACGCTCCCCGACCTTGGCGTAGACAGTGGTCACCTCCCCGCAATACATTTCGGCCAGCTTGAAAGTTTCGCTATGTGCGTCGCCCGCCCAGTCTTTCGGGTACATCACCGCAATGGCATCCATAAACGCCGCCAGCGTGATTTCTTCCACGTCGCTGCGTGCCTGCTGCTCGCGCCGTTGCCAGTACGCAGCCTCGGTGCTCGCATCCCACGCCATGCGGTTTTCGGTGCTGATTTCGGTCTGATACATCGTTTTTTCTCCTCTGTTAGGGTGGCTTGCCACCGGTTAAATGCGGGTCAACGTGCCGTAGTAAGGCAACTGGCGGCCATCGTCCCCGCGCCGCATCCGGCCATCGTCTGACACATCGACGAAAACGCCGGTATCGAGACACAGCCAGATGAAGCCTTTTTGCACAAAGCGATACCCGGCTGTGCTCAGGCAAACGGGGCGCACAGGCTCGATCTGTTCCACGGCGTACACCGCGCAGCCCTGCGCGCGGGTTTCGCGCACGAATCGCGCCACGGCATCAAACGGATTGCAGGCGTTGGTGATGTGGCTGCAATTGAGGTTCACCGTGCCCCCGATGCAGGGCGCCGAGAATTTGACAGAAAAGCGGCCGATCTCTTGAGTAAAGAACAGGCAGGCTTTTACATCCCAATCACCCGGCGATTCTTTGGCTATCGTATTGATATTGTGAATTTTCATACTCTATCTCCTTCTTGTGATGTGCTGGGCTGCGAGAGCGCAGCCCGGCGAAAATCAGTAATCTGCCGACAGTTCATCTTTCAGGGAAATGAACGAATCGTAGGCGCGGTCTGCCTCGGCCTCTGTCAGCATAAAACCCCGCTTTGATGCCGCGCCCATAAAGACCGGCCGGTCTTTCAACGGCAATTCACACAGATAATTCATCGCCATTTCTAACAACCGTGATTCAAAGATTTCGTAATACAGGCCACATGAATGCCCTGCCTGCTTCTCCATTCGGGCAAGCACGACATCGGCGCGGATGACATCAAAGGGATTTGAGGAATTCAGATTGCGGATAAAACCGTCAGTACGTAGCGCACTGGGTTTTTCCCCATATCTCTTTGAGTGTGCCTTCGTGGCGGTTTTGACGTTGACGTTTTGTGTGTTCATGCTGCTTTCCTTCCTGGGTGGTTGATTTATCTCTCGTCGGAACCTTGCGCGGCGAAAAGCTGACGTAGCGACGGCGAACGGGGGAACGCAAGGGCGCCGCTTGCGGCGTGCATTTCACCCTTGCGGGCAACCGGGCGACGGTGCTACAAAAGCGGCCGCGTAAGGGCCGATGAGAGATAACCACCGGGGAGATGAGCAGGAACACACCCGACACGGCGATAAGCCGGGGCGTCTTTAGCGTTCCTCGCCAGGGCGAGGAACAGTGGGAAGCGGCGCCGGCACCGCCGGCTGCAAGCGTGCCTTTCGCGTCAGCGATGGACGCCCGCAGGGGGGCGACGGCTTGCCGGCGCCATGCGCAGCACGACAGCGCGCCCGGACGCCCAGCGCCGCATCGTTTCGTCAGGCAAGTCGTTCAGAAGCAGCACATCCCTGCCCGACAGTCACCGTGACTCTATCGTCTCCCCTGCTGAAAGAAGATACAGGCCTGGCACAGGAATCAGAGAGCAACAAGCCGCAGTGGCGCAGCCACTGCAGCCTGTTGTACGGGGTTAGCGGCGTACCAGGCGATTCGGCAGCCGCGCCGCGTTATCGATATGCGCTTCAGTGGACAACTCCGCGCTGATCAGACTGACCTGAAGGCGCGCCTCCCAAAACGGCATGTCAGCCCAAAGATAACGATCCAGTTCGGCAAGGCACGGAAACCGCGCCGTCCACGCCAGCACCAGCCCGCTCAAATCATCCTCGGCCAGTCCCTGCTGCTGCGCACGCCGTACCCAGCGGTCAAGCTCGCCCGGCGTGATGAACGCCAGCTCGATTTCCGCCTGCGCCCGCCGCACCTGGTAACGTCGCCGCTTGTGCCGCCGGAGTGTGGCATCGATGCGCGCCTGACGGGTGTGTTTCATCGTCAGCCGGTGTTCGAATCGCTGACGGCGGCGGCGGTTCACTTCAGGGAACAGCGTGTCACGGGTGTCGCCCGGTAACGGGGAATAACAGTGCTCGCCCCGGCTGGCAATCAGCGTGTCGAGCGCGTCAATATAGTCTTCCTTGCGCGTGGCGCGGCGACGATCGCCGGGCCGGTAGGTCACGTCTATCATGCGGATGTCCTGGGCTAAAAGGGTAGGCCGCCCGGTTAACTGGCGGAAAAACGCCGTGGCATACGGATAGGCGGACAACCGTCTGCCTGCCTCACTGCGGGCTTCGACCTGTGCGATGGCTTGCCAGACGGCCTGCCGATAAGGGTGCCACGGCACCAGAGCAAGATGGTTCGGGATCACAGGCAATGCCCTCCCATCCGCAGCGCGACCGCTAGCTTTTCCGGCCGCCATAACCCCAGCCGGTAATAGCCCGCCACGGTATTCAGCACCCGGTTGACCGTGGCCGGGGTGTAATGCTCATCCAGGTACAGCCACACCAGCGACTGACCGCCGTCAAACGGCAGCGTCATTGACCAGTTCGGCACCTCCGCGCCCGCACTGCATAAATAGAGCGCCGTCGCCTCATCCCCTGCCGGGCTTATCCGGCACACCACCGGCACGCGCCCGCAGAACTCGCAGCCCTCTTCCGCAACCACGCGCCAGCCTTCCGGCAGCGCCAGCTGCCCCAGCACCGCGCAGTTGAGCATCACCCGGTACTCCCTGCCCCGATCGCGGTACTGCTCCAGTTCGTCGGCGCTCATCGCCGTCAGTGTTTCCAGATTGAATGCATTTTTCATCGCTGTTTTCTGCCGCCCTATGGGCGGCAGCTCCCTGTCGGTTAGGCGGCGGCGCTGTTGTCAGCGCCCTGTAAAGTGGTGGTGTCCTCGGCCACCGGCAGCAGGCACTCCGGCACCCAGCCGCTGGCGGTCAGTTCATCCTCGGCCAGCTGCGCGGCGTCGCCCTTTTTCATCTTGAGCACCGAGGCCGCCTGCGCCACCTTCCCGGCATCAAGTAGTGCATCGCTCATTAGCTCCTTGCTGATGCGCCCGAAGTAATTGGCCTTGGTCGGTTGCCACCAGTCGCGCAGCGTGAAGTCCAGCGCGTGCTCGAGCGGCGTCAGGGCATCGCCGACTTTGCCATCCTTCGCAGGCCATAGCTGCACGGCATCGAGTGACAGGCCGACGCAGTACGACAGCAGCGCCACGACCTCGGCCTGTTCCCACGTCAGCAACCATGTGAAATCGGTATTCCACTCCGGCGGCAATTTCGCCTCCCACTGCGCGTGCAGCTCGGCCAGCTGGCGATCGGCGCGGCTCCCTTCCGCCGTCGGGGCTTTGGTCAGCAGCTCCCCACGTTTTGGGGTCAGGCTGGTTTGGAGCAGCGATCCGGCGTAACGCGAACCGAACACTTTCACGGCCAGCGTGTGGGTGTGCAGCGCCAGCGCCACGGTCGGGTTCTCGACCAGCGCGCCCATCACCGCCAGCGTGCGTTCCGCCGACAAACTGGTGATCAGCGCTGCCGACAGCCCTTTCTCCTTGGTTCTCGCTGCTGCCGTTTCGGTGGTCGCCGTGCCCTCGCCGTTGTCATCAGCGCCATTCCCGGTCGTTGCTTCGCTCGCCCGCAGCACGATCCCGCGCTGATAAACCACCTCCCCGTCACGCAGGGACGCCACTACCCCGCCGCTGCTGCGCATCGCCTGCGGCCAAGCCCGGACGATGGCTTGTTCGGTAAGCCGTTCGATTTTGGCTTCCGCTGCGTCGCTTTCTGCCATCAGCGCATCAGTTTCGGCATCCTCTGCCCCGAAGGCATCTTCAAGCTCGTCCAATCTCGTTTGCAGACACTCGATCTCGGTCAGCTCGTCATCGGTAAATTCAGGATCTGGCTTGGCATGAACGCGATACAATTCGACATCCTCACCCCACGAATTAATGCCTGAAATGCGCCCTTCCGCCCAGCTCCAGCCCTCGTCCTCGGCCACCTGCTGCGCCAGCGCGTGCAATTTCTCACGGGCAAGACGCTCCAGCATCGCCGGTTCGGTCAAAAAGCCCTCGTCGGTAAACAGGTCGAATTTGAAGGTGCCGCCCGCCGCCTCGTAGATCTCACGTCCGACGAACGCCAGCTGGTTGTTGTCTTTGGCCGAGACTTCGCCTTTCAGCACCGCCTCGCGCAGGTGCTGTGGCGCAGCCGCCCAGCCGTGCGCGTTGTCCCACACGTCACACTGACGTTGATGGTCTTCGGTGGCCGACAGCGCCTGCAGCTGGTCGAGGGTGATCTGGTCTTCGGCAAGCGCATCGAGCAGCACCGGCGCCATTGTTGCCAGACGCAGACAGCGCTGAACGTGGCGCGTGCTGAACCCCAGCAGATCGCCGATTTGTGCCGGAGTTTGCCCGTCCGCCGATAGGTCGCGGAACGCCGTAACCTGATCGGCCGGGTGCATCTGCTCGCGCTAGCTGTTCTCCATCATCGACACCACGCGAGCCATCGCCCTGCTGACGACCAGCACTTCGACCGGGTAATCATCGGTCACGACGCCGTCCGGGGTGGTCTTGTCGGCGTCATTTTCCTGTTCCATCAACCAGCGCAGCGCCAGCGTGCGGCGCTCACCGGCGGCAACGCCGTAGCGGCCATCCTCCATCTCGAACACGACCAGATTCATCAGCAGACCGGCTGAACGGATGGCGGCGGCCAGCCCCTCGATCGATGCCTGCGAGGATTTTTTCTTGCGCACGTTCAGGTCGGTCAGCACCAGCTGGCCGAGCGTGGCGGTTTTGCGCACGGCCTTGGCCAGCGCCGCCTCGATTTTTTCCGCGAGGGCGTTTTTCGTGGTGGTTTTGGCCGGACGGGTTGTCTTGCCCTTGGTTGGTGCTTTAGACTCAGTCATAGACATGGTGTATCTCCGTTGATAATTGCCTGTTGAGCCAGCGTCAGAAGTGGGTGCTTCCGCGCTGGCGGTGAGAAAGCGGCAGGATGCCGCTTTTTTATTGCCCTGAATTCATGCGCCAGTGGGTCATCGTCATCTGATCGCTGGCAGCCACCGGCCAGCCCCCGACGATCCACACCGAAATGGTGTCGAAATCCCCAAAGTCCGCGAACACCTCTTCCGCCCCTGCCGGTACGACCGGGGGTTCAATGGTGCCGGTTGAACGACCGCACACCGCCTTCACATAGCAAAACAGGTCATACACCTGCGGGATGGTCAGAGCACTGTTGGTCTGTGCGGATGCTGCTGTAGGCTTCGATGTCGCGCCTTTGACGTTTTGTTGAGCCATGTTGAAATCCTCCGTGGGGTGATAACTGATGCCGCTGTGAGTATTCGCCGTCGCAATAAACTGATTCAGCACGGCGAAGAGCGGCACCAAGGGGCGGAGACAAAAAGTTTTTTTGACCGAAGGGAGGAAAAAGTTTTTGGCGGAGTTCATACACCCCTTGGTGTTCAAGCGAGACGCTGTGCTGTTATCAGTTGCGGCGGGAAGACTTACTGCGGCTAAAGCACCCTGGAAGGTTGAACACGGATCAACCCGACACGACGGCGCGACAGCGGCCGGCGGGGCGTCAACAGCGTCCTGCAGCCTGGCTGCAGGACAGTGAGGGCGGCGCCGGCATCGCCGGCTGCAAGCGGGGTTGCGTGAGGATGGAAGCCCGCAGGGGGGAGACGGCCGGCCGGCTCCCTGCGCAGCACGACAGCCGTCCCCATCGGGGCACGCCCAGGAGACATTACGTACAGCACATACCTGGCACAAAGCAAATTAGAATACACTAGTAATCCATAATAAATACTTGTGTATTACATTTGTATTGCTATAATCCGCACAGGTGACGAAGTTACATCTGCGTCAAAACGTAATACAATAGTATTTCATTGAGAGGAAGATTCCGATGACAGAAACTCCTGTGCAGTCCATCCTCACGCCGCTGAGCAACACGGTGGCCAGCATCATCGCCATCATGAACAACAAAGGTGGAGCTGGAAAAACCTCCACGATCACTAACCTCGCCATTACTCTTGCTCAGGCAGGCCGTCGCGTGCTGCTTATCGATGGGGATCAGCAAGCCAACTCAACCGAGGTGATGGCCAACGGCAAAAAATACTATGCGCAATATGGCCATACCATCTGCGACCTGTATAACAACCTGCGCTTCAATATTTTTGATGCCATCATTCCGGCCGTCAGCGGCGAAGAGGTGATCGGTAACCTGTTTATTATCCCTTCAGATCCGTCGTTTGAACGCGTTATGGAAAATTGCCTGACACGTCATCACCGGGAAAAAATACTTTCTCGGCACCTGCAGCCCGTGATGGACAGGTTCGACTATATTCTGATCGACTGCTCACCCGGTCTGAACCTGTCGACCACCAATGCAGCCTTTATGGCCGATCACGTGCTCATCCCGGTCGATGGCGGCAGCTTCGCCCTGACGGGGTTGGATGTGGTTCTCGACTACCTGGACGAGATCAGGGAGACCCGCTTTACCCAGTTCAGCGTATTCCGCAACGAGTACAATGGCGCCAAGAAGAAAATGAATACCTACCTTCACGATCAGCTGGCCAGCAACGATCGGACGAAGGATAACTACCTTAAAACCCGCATCCGCGCCGATGAAAACATTTCACAGGCACAGGTAGCCTGCGTACCGCTCTACTTTTATAACAAGGGCTCACTGGCCCTGAACGATTACCGCGCGCTGATGCGTGAACTCGAAACCGTCTTATCGAAAGAGGCTGCATAAATGGCTAAAGGCCCCCTCACCCGTCCCGCGATGGTCAAACCGGAACCTGCCCAGGGCGAGACTAAAACACGCCTTTCCAACGTAAAGGTTAACCGGAACAGAACGACCAGCGAGAACCCGAAGACCATCCGTATGACGCCGGCAGAAAAAGTCATGTGCAGCGAGCTGGTCGATGAGATCCAAGATCTGACCACCAAGACCATCACTGACTCGACGGTGTTACGCGCCGCACTGTACCTGGCCAAAGAAGTTGGCCCGAATAAAATGCTGGAGATGATCAAAGAGCACCTGTAATACAGATGAATTACACAAGTAATCTTTGTGAATTACATTAAGGAGAGAGAACGATGAGCGCTATCGTGACCGTCACCACCGAGTTAACCCAAAGCCAGGCGCTGGCACTGGCGCAGTTCGTCAAGCGCCTGACCTGGTCAGAAATTCAAGCTTGTGCTGTCGATGAAAACGAGACATATGAGATGAGGGATGCCGTTAACCTACTGCAGAAGTCGCTGGCCGAAGCGGGTTTTAGTCCGCGCTGAAGAGATAATGTAGTCCATATGTATTACATAAGGACTACATTATTCAGGTCATCGGTGTTATGAGGTGCGCCACGTGTTCTGACAGAGCGCCCTATTCAGTCGGGAAATGCATTACCTTAGTAATACATATGTAATCATTTTGAATTACACAAAGGAGCTGGGAGTGTGAACACTGTAGAGAAGATTCTAGATAGCATAGGGCTGAGAGCCCAAGAGCTGAGTTCGCTTGACCAAACGGATAGCCTGATAATTTGCCGTGTTTTTGAAGCGGTGCAGGAGTACGCGATGTATCGCGATAAAAACCCAGAGTTAGAGATAGAGTGTGAACAGATCCTGTTGTTGATCAGAAGCCACCTGAACCAGAGTGTGATCAGATAAAAAGGCAACGCCGGCTCAAGGCCATCGATGCCGAACTGCGGCGCCGTAAACTTTAGGACTTCCGCCCACCGGCACCGCGACAACGTTAACCCGCCCTCCTAATGTCATTTTCCTCTTACTTTCTCCCCGCATGTAACCGAACAGGTAGAGTGTTTCGCCGGTATGTCCGCGACCGCCGATCGCCGCCAGCCCCGTTCCCGCCTGACACGCCGGCAGAGCAGGGCACTTTTTACGTTCCGCACGTCCCACCTTGTCTAAAATAGGGTGGTAACAACTTCCGTTTATTTCGAATTTTGTTACCTCAGTATCGGTGCATCGGCGATTTATTCCCGTAGCGCCCGGTCTCCGGGGCTGTCAAAATAGACGATATCGGCAAGATTGCGCTACGCGAAAAATTTATAACGGGCAGGGACGTTACCCTGCAGATTTTTCACAGCGCACCGATGTAATACATCTGTATTTCAATTTAAAACTCCGCCAAGGGGAAGCGATCATCGGCAACCGACCAGGCACCGACCACATGCCGGCGCCCAACACTCCGCTGGCCATCGCCCAGCCTGCAGGGGATCACCGGCGGGTAATGTAATTCAACAGAATTACACATGTAATACAAAAGACATACAGAAACATTCTTCAGAGGGGGAACCATGTTGATGACCAGCACCGATCGGCCGGTTGCCGTGACACAGTACGAGACCGCACTCGCGCTGCGGCGCATGGCGCTACTGCAACCTTACCTCCCTAAATACCTGCTGGCGCCCGAGGTGGCGGTGTTGCTTCATTATCTGCCTGACGAGCGGCAGCGCATGTTGTATGCCACGTTGTGGAACACCGGCGCCCGCATTACCGAAGCTCTGACGTTGACGCCTGAAGATCTGCAGCTCGAGGGACCTCGCCCCTGTGTTCGGCTGCGCACGCTGAAACAGCGCCAGCGGGGCAGGGGACGGCCATCGGCAGATGAAAAGATAGCCCGGATAGTGCCGCTGCTCGATGCCGGTTACGTCGATCAGCTGCGCCGGTTCCTGGCGACATTCCGCCCCGGCCGGCGACGCCCCTTGTTTGACGTCAGCCGGAAAACAGCCTGGCTGTGGCTGCAGCAGGCCGTCGCGCGCGCCAGGGAGGAGGGGATTGAATTTGCGCTGCCGGCCATTAATCCCAAGACGCTCCGGCACAGCTTTGCGATGCACCTGTTCTTCAATCACGTACCGCCGAAAGTGGTGCAGACCTACATGGGCCATGAACGTTATGAAAGCACGGAGGTGTACCTGAAGGTGTTTGCGCTGGATGTGGCGCCGCAGTTGGGGGTGACGTTCTCACTGGATCACCGCGAGTATACGCACCTGCTGATGCAAAAATAGAATACCAATGTATTACACTTGCAATTCATTTTTCTTCTTTTTGTATTGCATTAGTTTTTGCCGGCATTGCTTTCAAGGCAAACCATGCATTACATTTGTAATTACGCATGTAATACAGGTATAATAGTTGCACATGACGTTACCGGAGTTACATCAATGAGCACAATCCAGATCCGAGTAGATGACGAACTGAAAAAAGATGCCTACCAAGCTTTTGAAAAACTTAACCTGTCTCCTTCAGATGCACTTCGTCTGTTTCTGCGGTATGTCGCAGAAAATGAAAAACTCCCATTTGCTGAAGTCTCTGTGATGGTCAGTGAAGATGATGAAGACGCTGACATTCTGGCTGTCGTTCGGGAAAGGCTGAAAAATCCAGCCAGACGGATCAGGGTTAACGTTGATGACCTTTAATGTTGAATTTGACGAAAGGGCTTTTAAAGAATGGAACAAGCTCGACAAGACGATCCGAGAGCAATTTAAAAAGAAGCTAAAAAAGCTTCGGCAAAACCCTTACGTGGAATCAGCTCGTCTTCATGGCGATCTGGCCGGATGCTTTAAGATAAAGCTGAGAGCCTCTGGTTTTCGATTGATTTATAAGGTTATCGATGACGAGATTGTTATATGGGTAGTCGCTGTAGGTAAACGGGAAGACGAAAAGGCCTATGAAACAGCCCGCAAGCGGATCTTATAAAAAGAAATACAAAAGTATTACATTTAAAGCCCGTGTAGCGGAAAAATATCACTCTCAGACATAACAAAACCCACCTTAAGGTGGGTTTTGCCAGAGAGAACTCTGGTATTCAGAAGCGCTTTTACCGGACTTGGCCTGACCAACTTGCGTTGGTAGCGGGATGTCTGGGTTAACCAGTCTGCTGCATCCTTAGCCCTGTTATAGAGAGCTCATACGTTATTGCAACCTAATATACCTGATACAGTGTTATATCGCTTGAGACCAGGATAAGGAACACAAAAGAAATACACCCGTATTACATTTTGTGCAATGCGTTGCTGGTCACTGTCCGGATTGCCAGTTACACTGAATGGTGATGGATCGCAGAGTCCCTTTAACCATTCGTCAAAACGGGCAGGGCAGACAACGTTGTTAGACAAAACCATATCCGTTACTACGGATAACA